>LSQX01302830.1_pt1 | contig 14146 bp, 11 predicted proteins | sample 654561 | NCBI WGS metagenome assembly LSQX01 (sample SAMN04489861, study PRJNA283612) | anaerobic digester metagenome | isolation source: 4 biogas reactors fed with cattle manure at either 37C or 55C with and... | place: Denmark: Kongens Lyngby | collected 2014
CAAATCGCGCGTTTCAGGGTCTAAATTAGCCGTCGGCTCATCTAATAAAATCACACTCGGGTCACGTAAAAACAAACGAGCTAAAGCGACTCGTTGCAATTGACCGCCGGATAAGCCATAGCCTCGAGTACCTAAAAGCGTATTAAGGCCTGCCGGTAACTTATTAATGAAATCATCCATTGAGGCCAGTTTGATTGCTTCTTGTAACTCATCATCACTGGCTGTGGGGGCGGCTAGACGCAGGTTGTCAGCGATGGTGCCGCTTTGTATATAGGGGTGTTGGCCAATTAAGGTTAGCCGCTGTCGTAGTGCAGTGCTAAACCATTCTTGGAGGGGACGTTCAGCTAAGTAAATATTTCCATCAGCCGCTCGTAACCCGGCTAATGTCTCCAATAATGACGTCTTGCCAATGCCGCTGTCACCCATAATGGCCATTGTTTGACCGGCTTCCAGAGTCAAAGAGAGGTCTGTGATTAATGGCTTTTTTTGTCCCGGTGTATTGATCGTGAGATTTTCAGTCCTTAGGCTAAGAGGGCCAAGGTGCTTCGTGTTAGTAGCGGCTTGCTTGTCGTCATCTGAGTCTTTAATTGTGCTATCCAGATCCTCAGGTAAGGAATCAAACAAATTATGTATTTCGGCGACTGCAGCACGAGCATTAGCTCGGTCGTGATAGTGCGCGGCAAATTGACGCAATGGGTTATAAACCTCAGGTGCCATTAATAAACAAAACATGCCCGCTTGTAGCGTCAAAATACTGTCGCCACGCAAGTTAATAAAATCAAGATAGGTTAAGCCAATATATAAAGCCGTACCGGCAACACCGAGAGCGGCAAAAAACTCCAGGGTAGCCGACGATAAAAAGGCAATACGCAAAACGGACATGGTTTTATCGCGCAAAGTTTCGCTTGCTTCAACTACGCGTTGTGCTTCAACCTCGGCCTGACCATATAGTTTAAAAGTTGATAAACCACGGATACGGTCAGCAAAAAAGCCTGATAAACGAGCAAAAGCTTCTAAGTGACGACGACTGGCTGCCTCTGCTCCCCAACCTACTAAGGCCATAAAAACAGGAATTAGAGGTGCCGTAATTAACAGTAATAAACCAGCGACCCAATCAATAGGTAAAACAACGAGTGCAAAGGCAACGGGTAGAAATACACCGCTAATAAGAGACGGTATATATTGTGAAAAGTAACCGTCAAAGGCTTCTACCTGCTCCACTAACACACTGGCTAAGGAACCGGATGCTTGCTGTCTACTCCAGCTAGGACCGCGAACTAATATATCGACAAATAAAGCTTGTCGGACTAAGTATTTTATTTTTTCTGCTGCTCTGATGCCCGCACGTTCACCCTGCCAAGTTAGGAGCGTGCGAGCAACGATGAGGAGCATAATAAGCGCCATGTTCATCCATAGCGCTTCTTTGGCAAAGCCTTGCACGATCGCTTTATCCAGAACGCCAGCTAATAACCACGCTTGCACTAAAAGCAGTAAACCTGACAGTACCGGTGCAGCAATGGCGATAGCTAAGGAACTTTTAGCTTCTTTAGCCAAACCCGAGAGCCAATTGCTATGCTCTCGGGGTAGGGTTAAAAGAGTTGTAGCCGGATCATGTTCAGCTCTAGCCATCGTTATGCCTTGTTGTCTTCTTGAGGTAGTTCACCAGCAGCATCTAAACGCGCCTGATGCAGTTCATACCAGAGACCGACAGCAACAGCAACCCCACAAGCAAAGGCTGTGCCTAACATCCAAGTTAAATACCACATAATAATCTCCTTTAGTTAGTATGTATTTGAGGTTTCTTTAAGTGTTTCCTCAGAGACCTCGCCACGCATAATGTGATACACATAGGAAGTATAGGAAATGATAATAGGCATAAAAATGAGTGCCGCAATTAGCATGACCCATAAAGTCAGATGACTTGATGAGGCATCCCAAACAGTTAAGCCAGTATCAGGATTCACTGATGAAGGTAAAACAAAAGGAAACAGAGCAAAACCGACCGTTGTAATAACAGCCGTAATGCTTGTAGCAGATGCCAGGAAGGCAGCAACTGGACGGCGCAAAGCCAAGAATAAGCTAGTTGCTAAGGCCGCGACTATTCCTACGACTGGAGCAACCCACATCCAAGACCATACATAAAAATTAGTTAACCAGGCACCACTAAGTACCGAAACTGTTTTGTTGTGTGGGTTAGATGGTGCTAGGTAATCAACAGCACTTGTCACAACATGACCATCCATGCTAGCAATCCAAAAACCGCCAAGAGTAAATAAGACTGCCACTAATATGCCGGAGAAAATGCCCAGTTTACGAGCGCGCTCGGCGACCGGATTAGCGACACGCCATGCTAATAAGCTGGCACCATGGGTGAGGTGCATAACTAAACTTAAAATACCGCAAAACAGGGTAAATGGCGTAAATAACTGCCAAAAAGTGCCGTGATATAGAGGGCGCAAGGTGTCAGCTTCAATTTCAAATGGTACACCTAAGATGACATTGCCAAAAGCAACACCAAAGACGATAGGAGCTACCACGCCAGCAAAAGTCAAGACGCCATCCCATGTGTTTCGCCAACGAGTGCCTTCATATTTACTGCGGTATTTGAAACCGACCGGACGTATGATTAAGGCTACCAACAGTAGCATCATTGCCAGATAAAAGCCTGAGAAAGAAGCCGCATAGAGAGCTGGCCAAGCGGCAAAAATAGCCCCACCTGCGGTGATAAGCCAAACTTGGTTGCCTTCCCAAACCGGACCGACTAGGTTAATCATAATCCTGCGTTCGGTGTCTGTACGACCTAGAACCGGTAAGAGTGCGGCAATTCCCAGGTCAAAACCATCCATGACGGTAAAGCCAATGAGCAAGAAGCCCATCAACAACCACCAGATAACACGCAGCGTGTCATAGTCTAATAAAATTAATGAGTTTTCCATAATAGCCTCCGTCTCTAGTGGACCTGTACTTTGTCAGCAGCTAACTCAGCAGTTAGAAAAGATGAGCCTTTAGTTGGAGCCAGTTGTTCAGGTCCTTTCTTAATGGCATTTAACAGAACCTTGGTACCGACAATGAAGATGATGGTGTACAAGGTAATGTAGATTGCTAAGCTAATCAGTAAAGAAGTGACGGATAAGTCGGAGACGGCATAAGCGGTCGGTAAAATACCGTCAATCACCCATGGTTGGCGACCATATTCGGCGATAAACCAACCGCATTCAATCGCCAACCATGGTGCAAAGATAGTCCACACAGCTAATTTAAGGGTGCGTGGACTGCTTGCTATACGACCCTTGATAGATAGCCAGAAAACTAAGCTGAAGAAGAAAACAAAGTAAAAGCCAATCGCTACCATAATACGGAAAGTGTAGAATAGTGGCGTGACATTGGGTACGGTATCAATGGCAGCCTGACGGATTTCTTCAGGTGTGGCATTTTCAATATCATCACGATATTTTTTGAGCAAGAGACCATAGCCCAGATCACGCCAGTTTTCCATAAAGTAGTCTTTAGACTCAACATCATCAGGATCGGCCTTAAAACGTTTCAGGGCTTCATAGGCGTCAATGCCAAGAATAACGCGCTCATGGTTGCGATCAACTAACTCGTTAAGACCGGGCATTACTTGATCAAAGGAGCGAGTACCGATAATCCCCATGACCCAAGGAATATGAATAGCAAAGTCATTTTTCATTTCCTCTTGATTGGGAATGGCGATGATGTTAAATGAGGCGGGTGCAGGTTCTGTTTCCCACATGGCTTCTAAAGCAGCAATTTTTACTTGTTGGTGCTCGCCCATCAAGTAACCACTTTCATCGCCGAGAGTGATTGAGCCAATAGACACTAAAACACCAAAGGCAGAGGCAACAGCAATCGAGCGTTTAGCGAGGTCAGTGTTACGACGACGTAATAAATACCAGGAACTGACCGCAATCATAAAGACTGCACCGGTAATATAACCAGCAATTACTGTATGTAAAAACTTCGCTTGTGCGACAGGATTTAGAATAACCGCAAAGAAACTGGTCATTTCCATACGCATGGTTTCAGGATTAAAGACAGCGGCTACCGGGTATTGCATCCAGCCATTGGCAATTAAAATCCACAAGGCTGAGAAGTTAGTACCTAGAGCCACCAACCAGGTAACGGTCAGGTGTGCTTTTTTGGACATGCGGTTCCAGCCAAAAAAGAATAAACCGATAAAACTCGCTTCGAGGAAGAAAGCCATCAGCCCTTCAATGGCTAGAGGTGCACCGAAAATATCACCAACGTAGTGACTGTAATAAGACCAGTTCATACCGAACTGGAACTCCATCACTACCCCGGTACCTACCCCTATAGCAAAGTTAATACCAAATAAGGCACCCCAGAAAAGCGTCATACGACGCCAAATATCACGCCCTGAGATCACATAAATAGTTTCCATGATTGCTAACAAAAAGGATAAACCTAATGTTAGAGGTACGAAAATAAAGTGATACATAGCGGTTATCGCGAACTGCAAACGTGATAAATTCGCAACATCTAAATCAAACATAAAAGCTCTCCCAAGCCCGAGCCAGTTCGGCACAGATGACGACCTAACAGCAGCAAAGTGTCATTTGGACTTTAGCTCGTTTATTTATAGTTAACTTAAACAGTAAAACTATTAATAATTACAATGATTTTTATTAGTTACCAGATATTAAGGAAAGGTACCATGTTAAGACAGTAAGTCGCAACTTCATACAAATGGAGAAGTCTTAAAATCCAACAACTAAAATAAATCACAAGATGACCTAATTGCCATAAAAAACTTATGGAATTGGCAATGGTTTTATACAAAGGGGGGAGGATCTAGGGCGTGATGGGGGTGCCAGTATTCGAGCTCACCAGGCACATACAGTTGAGGTGGAAAGAGAGTGGCTATTTTGATAGGGTAGCCATCTCGTTGGAAAGCTGTGGGTGTATTGATAGCAAAAACATCAATAGAGCTAGGTAGCATACAGAAGAGACAATGGGCCAAGTCATGATGAGGATGGCTGTCTGAACTGTCAAGTGTGAACGTATAGCTAGTCATCTCCCCGGATGGGGTACAGAGCTCCAGTGTGATGGCTTGGCCGTTGTTCGACTCTATCTGATGACCGTGTATTGAAGGTAAGATGGAACCCGCTAATATGATGATCAGCGTGATCCACCAAACTACAAAACGATGCTTCAGATAAAACATATCATGTATTAATTTTTACTAATATGCGTTTATTATATACAAAATAAAACATTTTGTATTGATTTTTATCAGCATAAACCCTTATGTCTTTAGGGATTAAGATTGACGACTCGACAAAACAAGTCCTACAGCGATCAGCGCAATACCCAATAAGTGGTATAAACGGATGCTCTCACCGGCAAAGACGGCGGCCAAGATAACACCGAATACGGGCATTAAGTGAATAAATAATCCAGAGATCATTGGACCTACACGGCTAATGGCTTGGCTATAGCAAACATAGGCAATTACGGATGGGAAGATACCGACATAGAGCAATGCCATTTTTGCGTTGTTATTGAGGTGAATCGGTAACTCACCACCGCTTTCCCAAAGCCAAAGCGGGAAGAGCACAATCACTGCAATGGCAATTTGTATGCACGTAAGGGCGATGCGATTCATGCCGTCAGGGGTGTTTTTCATCCACAAGGTATAGATGGCCCAACAAATCATTGCCGTGAAAATGATTAAATCGCTTGAGTTAAAAGAAAAACTTAGTAGCGCGTTGATGTCGCCGTTGAGGATAATTACGCCCACCCCAAGTAGTGACAGAATTAAGCCGATGGTGGGCACGGTGTATAAACGTTGTTTATAAAAAAGCACACCAAACAAGATAATCAGTACTGGGATGGTGGAGTTTAATAACAGTGCATTAGTTGCCGTGGTGCCGTGTAAACCAAGATAAATCAAGGTGTTAAAAGATGTTACGCCGACAATGGAGGTTTTTAATACAAATCCTAGGTGCTTTTTATACAGATGCCAATCGCGTTTGATGTATTTGTAGGCAAAAGGCAATAAGCAGCAAAAGGCAATGACCCAGCGCCAAAAAGATAAACTCATTGGTCCAATATCATCGCGGACAATTCTACCAATGACAAAGTTACCTGCCCAAAATAGTGGGGGAGCAATTAATAAGAAGAGATTACTGACACTGAGGTTTTTGGACACGAGAAAAGGGCCTGAGAATGATGATTAAAAGGTTAATGCTTAACTCTAATTGATTCTATGGGTGAATAAGTGCTGTCAGGGCTTTCTTTACAAAGCTGACAATAAGCTTGCAATAAAAAGGGTTGATTAATCCTCAAGACTAACCAACCCTTTTTGTAGCTACTTAATCTCTTTTAGCAATTCCATTACGGCCCGGGAAGTCACGCGACAAGCTACGAGCATTAGGCATTTTGAGCCATAAACGCAATAGCTTGCGACGCTTTTCTACTTCATCAAAATCGACAAAAGAAGTACGTGAGTGAAGGATGGTGTAGTTATTACAAAACTGAATATCGCCTGGCTCCATCATCATGTCTAAGCGCATCGATGGATCGTGAGTAATTGAATCAAAAATATCCAGGGCTTCAATTTGTACCTGAGAAAGTGGCACATTGCGACGCTCATGACCTAATTCAATATAAGCACGTAAATAGCGGCTGGCTAATTTACCCTCATGTACAGCAAAAATTGGTGATAGTGAAGGCTCTGGTTCACCCATGTGGTCAAACCAGGCAGGGTGGTAGTAATAACCTAAGTATTCACGGTGATTTTTTAAAATCTCATTGTAAACGGTAGCCGTACTTACCAGGCTGCTTAAGCCGCCTTCTTTGGCCTTGCGGATGCAAAGTAAACCAACTACGTCAGATAAGTCACCATGATATGGAAGGTATTCATTAGTCTCATAGACACGGGTCATTTTGTCGTTTTTGTCACCAACGTTTTGTACATAACCCAGTAAGTCGCCCTTGGTATTTTGGGTAACCGGTGTGCCCATGAAATGACCCATCATGTAGTACATATTGGCCATATCAGCTTCAGAATACTTGTCAGCATCTAAGCCACGAACAACTACAAAACCATAGCCGTTTTCTAGCTCATCAGAGATGCGATCGAACTCCGCTTGCACCTCAGGGGTAGCAATTTGCAAGTCGTCACGGCTGAAGTTAGGAGCATTTAAACTCCTGGCGGCTAATTGCTCCAGTCCTTGTTCTAAGGCTGCTAACGCTTGTGGCGATAAAGTGTAAATCCAGTCCGTATGATCACGGATGTCTACACCGCGCCAGGCACATTTGTCTTGAATTGGTTCTAATAAAATACTACTCATGATGTCCTTTAACATTTGTTTTTAGTTGAATCATTTTAATGAATTAACATAAAAGAATGTTAATTTAACAAACGCTTAATAAGAATGCTCCGGGACAAAGAAAGAGAGATGAGGTTTACCCAAGGCAGAAAGCGTTGAGTAAACCTGAGAGAGGGCAATATTAATAGATGGCAATTTAGACGGCGGCTAGCGCTTGCTCTAAATCCGCAATGATGTCATCAATATGCTCAATACCGATAGAGAGGCGAACCATATCATGGCTAACGCCGGCAGATGCAAGCTCTTCGTCATTGAGTTGGCGATGAGTGGTGGTTGCAGGGTGGCAAGCCAAGCTGCGAGTGTCACCAATATTGACTAAGCGTAGAATCAATTGTAACGCATCGATGAAGCGTCCTCCACCCTCACGACCACCCTTTACGCCAAAGGATAAAATTGCAGCAGGCTTACCCTTGACATATTTCTTGGCCAGTTCATGTTCCGGGTGGTCTGGTAGACCCGCATAATTTACCCATGCCACTTTTTCGTGTTTGCTGAGGTATTCAGCGACTTTTAGTGCATTTTCAGTGTGACGCTCCATGCGCAGACTAAGTGTTTCCAAGCCTTGTAATAACAAGAAAGTGCTCATGGGGCTAAGTGCAGCGCCCGTATTACGCAAAGGCACGACACGAGCGCGCGTAATATACGCTGCAGCACCGACATCTTTGACGTAATTAATACCGTGGTAGCTAGGATCCGGGCTATTGAGTAAAGGGAAGCGCTCTGGATAATCACCCCATGGGAACTTGCCGCTATCAACGATAATACCGCCTAAGCTACTGCCATGGCCGCCAATGTATTTGGTCAGTGAGTGCACCACAATATCTGCACCAAATTCAAAAGACTTTTGCAGAACCGGTGTAGCGACTGTGTTGTCCACGACCACTGGGATACCCAATTCATGAGCAATATTAGAAATAGCTTCGAGGTCTACAATATTGCCTAATGGATTACCGATGGACTCAACAAAAACCAGCTTGGTTTTAGCGTCAACTAAGCCGCGAATAGCTTCGGGGTTTTTGTAATCAAAGAAACGCACCTCAATGCCCTGTCTTGGGAGGGTGTGTGCGAATAGGTTGTAAGTGCCACCATAGAGTGCAGACACAGAAATAATGTTGTCGCCAGCTTCGGCAATGGTTTGAATAGCATAGGTGATGGCTGCCATGCCGGAGGCGAGGGCGACCGCACCGACACCGCCCTCAAGGGCAGTTACGCGCTCTTCGATCACTGCATTGGTGGGATTGGTGATGCGAGTGTAGATATTGCCGGCAACCTTAAGGTCAAATAAATCGGCACCGTGCTGGGTACTATCAAAGGCATAGGAAGTGGTTTGATAAATAGGTACAGCAACTGATTTAGTTGTTTCTTCGGGCTTATAGCCAGTATGAACTGCAATGGTTTCGTCTTTATAGCTCATGTCGTTCCTCTTCTTCTGAGTTTGAAATTCTTATGCTTAATGCAGTCCATAGTAGCACGTTGTAATGTTTAATTTGTTATAAGCAAAGATGAATTAACTCACCTTTTTTGCTTTGCGTCGATGACGTACTATTTCAATAATCCCGGGTAGAATAGATAAAAGAATAATGACAATAAGAACCAAGCTTAAGTTATCTCTGACGATCGGAATATTGGCAAAGAAATAACCTAGATAAGAAAAGATCGGTACCCAAAGCAAAGCGCCAATCACGTTATAACGCGAGAATTGAGAGTAGTTCATATTACTCATACCCGCGACAAAGGGAGCAAAGGTACGAACAATGGGTACAAAACGCGCCAAAATAATGGTCTTTCCACCATGTTTCGTATAAAAGGCATGCGTTTTTTCTAAATAGGAGCGCCTGAATATTTTAGAGTCGGGATTGGCGAACAAGCGGTATCCAAAGTATTTACCAATAAAAAAGTTAGTCGCATCACCGAGAATAGCTGCGACAGTTAGTAGTGCTACCATCAGGTGCACATTCATTTCGCCAATTGCAGCTAAACCACCGGCGGCAAAGAGAAGCGAGTCACCAGGCAAGAGTGGGGTCACCACGAGGCCGGTTTCGCAGAAAATGATTAAAAATAAGATGACATAAATCCACAGACCATAGTCAGCCGCTAAAACTTGTAGATGTTGGTCAATGTTTAAAATAAAATCGATAATGGCGCCGAGCATATTAGTAAGTTTCTTCCTGATTGGGATGATGATTAGCCTAAGTGAAAGCTCTAAAAGGAAGAGGGTATTTTAAGCGATATAGTGGAGTTGAGTGCCCTGCATTCTAGAAATTGCAGAATGTATCCAAGGGTTGTGTTCTGCAATTTCTAGCGTGCTGAAGGGCTTATAAGTGCTTCTAGCTGCTTAGGCTTGAGTGATCAGTTTGGTTACCAAATAACCATCAAAGGTCTCTTGGCCCCCCTCGCTACCCATGCCGCTATCCTTGACCCCGCCAAAAGGCGCTTCAGGTAAAACGGAACCAAGACTGTTGATATGGACCATACCGGCCTCAATGCCATTGGAGACTTTGACAGAGTGTTGTAGATTATTAGTAAAGAGATAAGAAGTAAGGCCATAGGGTAGGCTATTAGCCTTGGCAATAACTTCATCCACATCATTAAAGCTGATGATCGGTGCTAGTGGGCCAAAAGGCTCATCATTCATGATTTTACAGTCAGCGTTGAGATTGGTCAGTACCGTGGGCGTATAGAAAAAGCCTTTTTGATCCAAGGCCTGCCCACCAATTTCAATAGAAGCGCCATGCTTGCGAGCATCTTCGACAAAATCACTGACGGTTTGTAGGCGGCGTGCGTGGGCCAATGGACCCATGTCAACGCTGGCATCTAAGCCATTACCGATTTTTACGGTTGATAAATTAGCGATAAACTCTGCTAAAAACTGGTCGTAAACTCGCTCATGCACATAAAAGCGCGTAGGCGATACACAGGTTTGTCCCGCATTGCGTATTTTTGAACGCGCGAGTGACTTGGCGGTTTTGGCAATATCCACATCATCAAAAACAATGACCGGTGAGTGACCGCCTAACTCCATGGTGACCGGCTTCATCTCCGCGCCGGCTAAAGCTGCTAATTGCTTACCGACAGGCACAGAGCCGGTAAAAGATACTTTACGCACAATAGGTGAGCGAATTAAGTAATCAGAAATAAAAGGAGGGTCACCCCACACGATATTCAAGACGCCTCTTGGTAAACCGGCATCTTCAAATAGTCGAGCGATCGCCATCACAGCACTCGGCGAGTCTTCAGGACCTTTAAGAATGATCGTGCAACCAGCACCAACTGCTGCGCTGATTTTACGTATTGCTTGGTTAAAAGGAAAATTCCATGGCGTGAAGGCGGCACAGACACCAATCGGCTCCCGCACCACATATTGGCGGAAGTTCTCGCGGCGTGAAGGAATAATGCGACCATAAATGCGTCGGCACTCCTCGGCGTGCCAGTCACAATGATCTGCACAGCTGATGATTTCACCAATTGCCTGGGCCAGCGGCTTGCCCTGGTCGAGGGTCAGATTGTGAGCGATTTCTTCGGCACGCTCGCGGGCTAGTTGTGCAGCTCTACGCAAAACAGCCGAGCGCTCCATGGGTGAACTGTGCTTCCAGGTCTTAAAGGACTCAGCAGCTGAAGCTAAGGCGTAATCGAGGTCTTCTTTCGTTGCGTAAGGTAACTGCCCGAGCACTTCTTCTGTTGCCGGATTAATTACATCCTGTGTTTTTCGCTCGTTAGCCCCAATAAATTCGCCATTAATATAAAGGCTTAATGTCGGGTATGTCTGTGTCATGACAGTCCTTAATAAATATTTAGCTATAACAATTAAATATTAACCTTTTGTAAGGGTCTTGTTCAAGATGGAGCCTCTATGGTCGGGTTGAGGCATGAATGGCCCGGTTTTTGAGTGTTTAAATAAAACTCAAAACACATTAAATCGCCCATCTTCTGTTAACTTCGTCTAAATGTTGTTTAATTTATCTTGTTGTGGGTCGTTGTAGATGATAGCTTAGTCAGGTTCAGTTTTTAGTGTTTAATAAGCCATGTCATTAATCGATGAATTTGATCGCCAACATCTTTGGCACCCCTATGCCTCCATGACTAAGCCTCTGCCGAGTTATAAAGTGACTGCGGCAGATGGTGTCTATTTGCAATTGTCCGATGGTAAGCGCCTGGTTGATGGTATGTCGTCGTGGTGGTGTGCTATCCACGGCTACAATCATCCGGTTCTGAATCAAGCAGCGATTGAACAAATCAATAATATGTCGCATGTCATGTTTGGTGGCCTGACTCATCAGCCTGCAATAGATTTAGGTCGTGCCTTGCTGAGTATTGTGCCAAGCCATCTTGAAAAGATTTTCTATGCGGATTCCGGTTCGGTTGCCGTCGAGGTAGCCCTAAAAATGGTAGTGCAATACTGGGCAGCTCAAGGGCAGAGTGCTAAGCAAAATATCATAACCACACGTTCCGGCTATCATGGCGATACATGGAATGCGATGTCTGTCTGTGACCCAGAAACCGGCATGCACAGTTTGTTTGGATCAGCTTTGCCACAACGGCTTTTTGTTCCGGCCCCGCAAATCCCTTTTGGTGGTCAATGGAATCCTGCAGAGATGGAGCCCCTGCGCAGTGCCTTGGAAAAGCATCATCACCAATTAGCGGCAATGATTATTGAGCCTATTGTACAGGGCGCTGGCGGTATGCGTATCTATCACCCGCAGTACCTGCGAGAGGCGGCTGCACTTTGCAAAGAGTTTGATGTGCTGTTGATTGTGGATGAAATAGCCACGGGTTTTGGCCGTACGGGTCGCCTCTTTGCTTCAGAGTTTGCCAATATCAAGGCAGATATGCTGTGTTTGGGTAAGGGCTTGACTGGCGGTTATATGACCTTGTCAGCGGTTATGACGACGGAGCAAATTGCCACCACCATCAGTAATAACGAGCCTGGCGCTTTTATGCACGGTCCTACCTTTATGGCGAATCCTTTGGCGTGTGCGGTGGCTGCTAAATCCATAGCGTTGCTATTGAGCCAGCACTGGCAAGAAAATATTGCCCGCATCGAGGCGCAGTTGCGTCATGGCCTGGGGTGCTTAAGTGCCTTAGCGCAGGTGCAGGATGTACGAGTGCTTGGCGCTATAGGTGTTGTTGAAATGAAAAAGCCTGTGTCTATGCAGGTGATTCAAGCGCGTTGTCTGGAGTTGGGGATCTGGCTAAGACCATTTGGAAGGCTTATTTACACCATGCCGTCTTATATTATTAGTGACGAAGAACTGCAAAAATTAATTCGTGGCATTAGTATCATTGTTGAAGAAGAGGGGCTAAGTTATCAATGAGTGTAAAGCAAATAAATCCACTATACCAATCATTTGCTGATGAATTGGTCGATTTAAAAGAGCAAAATAGCCTTAGGTTTTTTAAAGATATTGAGCGTAACGAGGGCTGTGTCCGCTTCAATGCGTCAAGACCGATGTTGGATCTTAGTTCCAATGATTATTTAGGTCTGTCCTTTGATCAAGAGTTACTAGCTGAGTTTAGGGAGATTTATGATTTACCTTTACATAGTTTAGGTAGTGCCTCTTCACGCCTCTTAACCGGTAACTTTACCGAGCATGTTAAATTGGAGCAGTTGTTGGCGGAGTCCTTTGGCCGAGCGGCATTGGTCTTTAATAGTGGTTATCATGCAAATTTAGGTATCCTGCCGGCTCTGGCTGATGAGCGTTCTTTAATTGTTTCTGATGAGTTGATTCATGCCAGTATAATTGATGGCATTCGTTTAACTAAAGCACGACGTCAACGCTTTGCTCATCAAGACTATAGTCAGCTTGAGAAGATATTGCTGACGGCACAAAATGATTCAAGTATTGATAAAGTTTTTGTGGTGGTTGAAAGTGTCTATAGTATGGATGGCGATATCGCCGATTTACAACATTTGAGCTCCTTGAAGTCCCTATACCCCAAAGTTATGCTATATGTAGATGAGGCTCATGGCGTTGGTGTTTATGGTGAGCGTGGTTTAGGGGTTGCAGAAGCGCAGGGAGTTATTGAACAAATTGATTTTCTGGTGGGTGCTTTTGGTAAGGCTCTCGCATCGCTTGGTGGTTATTTGATTTGTACGCCACTCATTCGTGAGTATTTAATTAATAAAATGCGTCCCTTGATTTTTTCTACTAATTTGGCTCCGATTAATGCTGCTTGGAGCTTTTTTGTCTTTAGAAAAATGCTTGGCATGCAAAAAGAGCGCGCAAATTTGCAGCGAATCAGTTCACTTTTGCGACAAGCTGTTGTGGACAAAGGCTTGGAGTGTCCAGGGCAATCTCACATTGTGCCAATTGTCTATGGAAGCAATGAGCTTGCGGTACAAAAGTCACTCACTATGCAAAAGGCCGGATTTTATGTCTTGCCCATACGCTATCCAACGGTTCCACAAGGGCAGGCCAGAGTGCGCATATCTTTGCAGGCTACTTTAGATTGGAAGCAAATTGAGTCCTTGTTAGCATACTGTTAGAAGCGCAAAACCTGTTTTTATTATTAAAAAATATTTGTAATGTTGCATAAACAAGTCAAAGTTCGTGCGCAATTGTAAAAAAAAGTTTTATAATTTTATTTTTATTCTGTTCATTTTAGAAGAAGCATCGTGTCAAACTTAGAAGATTATCGTATTGAAGAAGACCTAATCGGCCGGGTTAATGTGCCGGTAGATGTGTATTATGGTGCGCAAACACTGCGCGCAGTTAGAAATTTTGACCTCTCGGGTGTGAGGTTATCGCATTTTCCTAACTTCATACGAGCGT
>LSQX01130277.1_pt2 | contig 14142 bp, 12 predicted proteins | sample 654561 | NCBI WGS metagenome assembly LSQX01 (sample SAMN04489861, study PRJNA283612) | anaerobic digester metagenome | isolation source: 4 biogas reactors fed with cattle manure at either 37C or 55C with and... | place: Denmark: Kongens Lyngby | collected 2014
TTGTTGTTTTACATAATGAAGTGCATGGTCTTCTAACTCCTTTGCAGAAAAGAGTTTTCGTCTTCGCATATTTTGCCCGAGAAATAAGTATAGAATAAATCCAATTGTGGGTAGAAAAAGAAGCACCATAAGCCAAGCCCAAGTAGATGCAGGGTTACGACGCTCAAAAAAAACCAAAAGGATAGCAAAAACAGTATTAATAATAAATATAAGACCAAATATTGTAGGGAATAATGCCATTATCCTACACTCCTCTCATTAATTAATGTCGCTTATCCCGTCACTTTCAAAAGTGGTAGGATTAGTTGCAATTAGCCGCCAAGTAAAGCTATAAATGCTTAAAGAATTATATTTCAAGATTATATCACAATATGACAATTTTACAAGGATTGACCTATAAATACTAATTGTAATATATACCAACATACTATATAATAAGCTTAAAGGTTTGATACTGTAAAGGAGTTGACATGATGAATAGAGTTGGAATTATTGGAGCAATGGAAGAGGAAATTGTACTATTAAAGGAAAAGATTGAGGTTCAAAGAACAGACATTTTTGCAAACATGGAATTTTACTCCGGTGAAATAAATAATAAAACCGTAATAATAGTAAAGTGTGGGGTAGGGAAGGTAAATGCTGCAATATGCACTCAAATACTAATAGATAGATTTAATGTAAATTATATTCTAAATACCGGTGTGGCAGGAGCAGTTTCCGAGAAACTTGACATAGGGGATATAATTATTTCTGACGAAGTTTTATATCATGATGTCGATGTTACAGCATTAGGCTTTGATATAGGAGTAGTTCCTTGGATGGAGCAAAGTATTTTTAATGCTGATAAAAACCTTATAAATATAATAAAGAATGCTTATAAAGATACAGATAAAATATCTGTAGGAAGAATTGTAAGTGGGGACCAATTTATTCAAAGTGAAGAGAAAAGAAAGTCAATTTGTGAAAAGTTTAATCCATTATGTGTTGAAATGGAAGCTGCGGCAATAGCACATACCTGTTACGTAAACAATATTCCTTTTGTAGTAATTCGTTCTATATCGGACAAAGCTAATAGCAGTGCAGAAATTAATTTTATAGAATTTTTGCGTGGAGCAGCTGAAAGGTCTGCTAATGTTATTGAAAAAGTGATGAAAGAAAACTAACTTTTAGCTTTTTGAGGAAAAGTCAAAAACGCTTAAATAATCGGGTTTAATTTGTTAAATTTTGAACATCGAACAACAAAAACTTTAGGGGCTTGTGATTTATCACAAGCCTCTAAAAGTCTATATTAATCATATTATATGCGGTTATTACATCCTAATACATTAATGATTTTATGCTTTACAACATCTTTAATCGCTGCTCTTGCAGGCGTTAGATATTGTCTCGGGTCAAAATGTTCAGGGTTGTCTCCCATATGCTTTCTGATTGATGCAGTAAGTGCTAATCTAAGGTCTGAATCAATGTTAATTTTACAAACTGCCATTGATGCAGCTTTTCTTAACATATCTTCAGGAACACCTTGTGCCCCGGGCATATTTCCACCATACTTATTGATTATGTCAACATATTCGGGTATTACTGAAGAAGCACCATGAAGTACAATTGGGAACCCGGGAAGTCTTTTTTGAATTTCTTCAAGAATATCAAATCTTAATCTAGGCTCACCTTTGAATTTAAATGCTCCGTGACTGGTACCTATAGCAATTGCTAAAGAATCAACGCCTGTACGTTCAACGAATTCTTGAACTTCGTTTGGGTCAGTAAAAGCTGCATCTTCTTCTGATACATTTACCTCATCCTCTATACCCGCAAGTTTCCCGAGTTCTCCTTCTACAACAACGCCTCTCTCATGTGCATAATCAACAACTTGTTTTGTTAGGCGTATGTTTTCTTCAAATGAATGTTTTGAACCGTCAATCATTACTGATGTAAAACCACCGTCAATACAAGATTTACAGATTTCAAAATCGTCTCCATGATCAAGATGAACACATATAGGAACACCGGTATCTTCTAAAGCTGCTTCAATTAACTTCATTAAATATACGTGCTTGGCATATTTTCTCGCACCCGCAGATACTTGTAAAATTAATGGAGCTTGAGTTTCTTTTGCAGCTTCAGTAATTCCTTGAACTATCTCCATATTATTAACATTAAATGCACCAATAGCATAGCCGCCTTCATATGCTTTTTTGAACATTTCCGTTGATGTAACTAATGGCATTTATCACCACTCCTTTGTTAAAATTTTATCCAATTTATCGTATCAATTATATCAAAACAAAATTAAATTACAAGTAAAAAAAGATTTTAAAAAATTTCTAAAAGACTATAAAGTTTTCTAAAACCGTGCCGATATAATTAATGAACAGAAGATAAGCCCCTTAAATCTTATTACCTTCTTTAATTAAGCCCGGCACGGATGTGCCGGGCAATTAATTTTTAAGGCTTGAATTTACTTGGAGGTTTTCCTACTGCTTTTATAAAAGTTTTATAAAAGTTTGAATAATCTTTGTAGCCGACTGCAAGGCATGTTTCTAAGACAGACATTCCTGATGATAAGTAATCTTTTGCTTTCATAATTCTCTTATAGGAAATGTATTCTGTAATCGTAAAACCTGTATTTTTTTTAAATGAGTGGCACAAGTGATATTTGCTGATAAAAAATCTTTGTGCTAAATGATTCAATGTAAGATTCTTTTCAAGGTTTTCATTAATATAGTTTACCATAGATGTAATCTTACCATCTTTATCAAGTGAGGTAAGATTGCTTTTATTTCTAAGAAATATATTGTTCAAAATTATTAAAATTTCTATAAAGGCCATTTTTATTACTATTTCTTTTTCATTTAGATTATTAATAATAGCATTTTCTATTTTTTTAAAATGGTTTTCTATCCACCAATTTTCAAGAATCTCTTTATTGAATATATTATTATATCCAAGTTTTCTGTTTTTATAGCAGTATAGTAAATCATAATCAGAATTTTGAAAGGATGTAATAAACTCCGGCATGAAATGTATTACAATCCTCTCATACGGTTCAGGAGAATTAAATAAGGGGCGGTGGAGTTCATGATCATTTATTATTAGAATATCCCCGCTCTTTATAATATATGATTGCCCTTCAATATAATATGTTACATCACCGGACAGGAAATAATATAATTCATAAAGGTCGTGAATATGCGGTGCAAAACTTTTATCCGGTAAGGATTTAGAATGTCCATAATTGAATTTTAAATCACTGCTTTTATAATTACAATCAACCATTTCTATTTCCTCCCACTAGTCATAGGATAAACAGGATTATTTGGTTCAGATGGAGTTTTAACTCCACCTGAACCTTAGAAACCGTTATCCAGAGGCGTAGCGCCGCTTATCCCCCACTTACAGAAGCGGGGGGGTGTTAGCGGCGGTAGTCATCGGATAAAACAAGCTTCTGCTAAGAATCTAATTATATAGCTAAACGACAATATTTGCAATATTTCCAGCAATATTAACAATGTTATGTGGTTTTAAATGGGCTATAATAAAGATATTAAAGTTAATAAAGGGGGGATTCTACAATGAGTAAGTTTATATTATCAGCTTTTGCAGATGAAATTGATAGCAACTTAAAAACCCAAATGGATGTGTTGGAACAACATGACATTCGCTACATTGAGATGAGAGGTGTTAATGGTCAAGGGGTTGTAAATTATTCTGTCGAAGAAGTCAAAAAATTTAAACAGGAATTAGATAACCGGGGATTTGCTATTTCAGCCATAGGCTCACCATTGGGGAAAATTAAAATTACTGATGACTTTAAACCTCATATGGAGTTATTCAAACATACTATCGAGATAGCCCATGTTTTAGCGACAGATTATATAAGAATGTTTAGTTTTTACTTATCTAATGAGAATGCGTCAGTATATAGGGATGAGGTTATGGAAAGATGGAGTAGATTCATTGAAGAAGCAGAGGGCTCAGGTCTTATACTATTACATGAAAATGAAAAAGGTATATACGGAGATAATGCACAAAGGTGTTTAGATTTGTTAAAAACTATGGACTGCGATTACTTTAAAGCTATTTTCGACCCTGCAAACTTTGTACAATGTGGTGTTACAACATTTCCTGATGCATATGAATTATTAAAAGAGTATGTGGTATATTTACATATAAAAGATGCTAAAGCTTCAGATGGCAGTGTTGTTCCATCGGGGCAAGGGGATGGTAAAATAAAGGAAATATTAACAGACCTTTATAACACCGAGTTTGAAGGGTTCTTATCACTTGAACCGCATTTGGGCTCGTTTGAAGGATTTGCAGGTCTTGAGGAAGGAGATATTGGTGTAGATTTACCTGAAGGTGGGCCAAGAAAATTTGCAATTGCAGCCAATGCTCTTAAAAGAATAATTAAAGAGGTTGAAAAATAGAGGAGGGATTTGGATAATGGATAAAGTTAGAATAGGTATTATCGGAATGGGTAATATGGGAACAAGTCATTCAAAGTATTTGGCAAGGGGTGAAATTGACGGCGCTATACTTGCGGCAGTATGTGATACCAATCCTGAGCGTTTGAAACGGGCTAAAGAAAATTTAGGGGAAAACATTTTGACTTTTGATACACCGGAAGCTATAATGAAATCCGGGGTTATTGATGGTGTGTTAATTGCTACTCCTCATTATAGCCACCCCCCATTAGCTATTGAAGCATTTAATAATAATTTACATGTATTGATTGAAAAACCTGCGGGCGTATATACAAAACAAGTTAGGCAGATGAACGATGCCGCCCAAAAAAGTGATAAGGTTTTTGGGATTATGTATAATCAGCGTACGAATCCTTTATATAAGAAATTAAAAGACCTCATTGAGAGTGGAGAGCTTGGAGATATAAAGAGAACGAATTGGATTATTACTGATTGGTATAGACCACAGAGTTATTATGATTCGGGGGGATGGCGTGCAACTTGGGAAGGAGAGGGAGGAGGCGTTTTATTAAATCAAGACCCTCACCAACTGGATTTATGGCAATGGATTTGTGGGATGCCTAAACGTGTGAGAGCCTTTTGTTCATTTGGTAAGTTTCGTGATATTGAAGTAGAAGATGATGTAACTGCTTACGTTGAATATGAAAATGGTGCGACGGGTGTATTTGTTACTTCAGTGGGGGATGCTCCCGGAACTAATCGATTTGAAATATCAGGAGATAGAGGGAAAATTGTTATAGAGGATGATAAGATAACATTTTGGAGATTACGTGTTTCCGAAAAGAAATTCAATGAAGAATTTACGGGTGGATTTGGTCAACCTGAATGTTGGAAGTGTGAAATACCGGTTAATGGTGAAACAACCGCTCATGCGGGAATTACCCAAGACTGGGTAAATGGTATACTTAAAGGAACACAGCTTTTGGCACCGGGCATAGAAGGAATTAGAGGTTTAGAGATTTCTAATGCCATGCTTTTATCTGCATGGACAGATGATTGGGTTAACTTGCCTGTAAATGAAGATTTGTTTTATGAAGAGCTTAAGAAAAGAATTAAGAATTCGACCTATAAAAAACAGGCTGAAGAAAATAAAGCATTAAATGTGGAAGGAACACATTAATAAGGGGGAGAAAAATATGTCAAAATCAGTTATTGCAGCACAACTTTATACTTTACGTGATTATTTAAAAACACCTGAGGATATTGCAAAAACGCTTAAGAAGGTTAAAGAAATGGGTTATAATGCTATTCAAGGATCAGGTATGGGGCCAATAGAGCCAACACTATTAAAAGAAATAGTTGACAAAGAACAATTGACAATTTGTGTAACGCACATGCCATTTGATAGACTAAAAGATGATTTGGATGCAGTTATACAAGAACATAAATTATGGAACTGTAAATATGTAGGTCTTGGCTCAATGCCTCCGCAATATAGGGAAAGCAAAGATGGCTATATGAAATTTATCAAAGAAATATCTGAGATTGCAAAAAAGTTATATGACAACGGACTTCAATTTGTTTACCACAATCATAAATTTGAGTTTGAGAAGTTTGATGGGCTAACGGGTATGGATATACTTTTTAATGAAACAGACAAAAAAGAATTCGGGTTTGAGATAGATACATACTGGGTTCAAGCAGGAGGAGCAGACCCGGTTGAGTGGATAAAGAAAGTGAAAGGTCGTATGGGAGTAGTTCATTTTAAAGATATGACAATAGTAAAAAATGAACAAACGATGGCTGAAGTTGGGGAAGGGAACCTAAATTGGCCGGCTATAATTCAAGCTTGTAAAGAAACCGGAGTAGAATGGTACGCTGTAGAACAAGACATATGCCAAAGAAATCCATTTGAAAGTTTAGCAATAAGTTTGAAAAACATTAAAAAGATGGGATTGGAATAGCCAATCCCCTTTTGTCAAGGAGGTTAACATGAAACATTTTTTTGCATATCTTTCAAGAATGAAGTTAATTAAAAGATGGGGGCTGATGCGCAACACTCACCCTGAAAATATACAGGAACACAGTTTGCAGGTGGCGGTAATTGCCCATGGGCTTGCAATAATCAGAAACACCTATTTCAATGGCAAAATAGACCCTGAAAGGGTCATGGCACTTGCAGTGTTTCACGAAGCGGGGGAGGTTATAACCGGAGACCTTGCGACGCCGATTAAGTATTTTAATCCTAAGATTAAAGAAGCCTATACTCAAATTGAGGATATAGCAAAGAGGCGTTTATGTGATATGCTTCATAAAGAACTTCAAGAACAGTATGAACAATATCTTTTTATAAGAGAAGATGATAAAGAGAATTGGAAGATTGTAAAAGCTGCTGATAAAATATCTGCGTATCTAAAGTGTATAGAGGAATTAAAGGCGGGCAATGAAGAATTTGTTAAAGCTGAAAGAACGATAGAAAAAGAAATAAAAGAATATAAGCTTCCTGAAGTGAAGTTTTTTATGGAGAATTTTGTACCCAGCTTTTCTTTAACTCTTGATGACTTGAACTAAGAAGGAATTATTATGTTGACGAATATTATGAAATAGGATAATATATTTATGCTATCATTTATTAAATAATCAGGAGTTGTAAGTTATGAATTTTAAAAAATATGTTTTGCTCGTTATATTTATAGTGGGTGCCTTTTTGGCTATTGCAGGGGGATTTGTGGCAGCTAATATAAAGCTTAGTAATAATGGTGAGGGAAATGATAATGCGTCGATAATAGATAAGTTAAATATTTTTCAGACGGCAAAAAAAATGAATGTGTTAGTAATGGGAACTGATGGCGGTAATACAAGAACGGATACTATGGTACTTATTTGCGTTAATCCTAGGGAAAAAGAGGTTAAAATGCTTTCTATACCTAGGGATACGAGAGTGAGAATTAATAATTCATTTGAAAAAATAAACGCTGCAACGGTAAGAGGTGGTGCTGAACTTGCAGTTCAGAAAGTAATGGAGGTTACCGGAATACCCATACATAATTATGTTATGGTTGATTTGAAGGGATTTAGAAGCGTTATTGATATTCTAGACGGGCTGGACTTTGATGTTCCCCAAAGAATGTATTATGTAGATCCCTATCAAGATTTACGTATTGATTTACAAAAGGGCCCTCAGCACCTTGACGGTAAAAAAGCTGAACAATTGGTTAGATACAGAAGTTATCCGGATGGTGATTTAGGTCGGGTTCGTGTACAACAGGAATTTTTAAAAGAATTAGCCAATCAAAAATTGAAGCTGGAATACCTATCGAAGGCTGATGATATAATCAAAGAGGTATTTAAAAATATAGATACGGATATTGGATTAGCGGAAGCATTAAAAGCTGTTCGCATATTTAAGGCGTTACAGTCGGGTGAATTTTCTGCATTTCAGTTGCCGGGGACAACCAAAACCATTAGCGGATTATCATATTTTATATATGACGGAGAGGAAATAACAAAATTAGTAAGCGAAGAATTCGGGTATTAGAGGAAAAACATATCCGAATTTAAGTCTTTGCATTTTTTAGGGTCTTGTTCAGATTAACTGCTATATTTGTAGTAAGCCAAGTAAAGCATTTGACTTAAGTATACAATAAAAAAGGTTACTGTTCACAGGTTGTATAGACATGGGGACGGTTCGAGCGTCTTGTGAGCAAAGCGAACAACCGGAGGGAACGGAACTGTTCCCTGTGGCGTAGCGAATTAAAACAACCTCTGAACAGTAACTAAAAAAGGAGAATTATTCTTTACTTAAAATTCATTCACCGGATTTTAAGGCGCTCTGACAGGAGGGTATTTCTTTTAGTAATTTTGTTATTCGAAATAGCAATAGCCAGTGCCTTGGTAGAGCCTATAAGAACAAGGATTTTTTTAGCTCTGGTGACACAGGTATAGAGAAGATTTCTTTGTAGCATCATAAAGTGCTGGGTAGAAAAGGGAGCCACCACAACAGGATATTCACTACCTTGACTTTTATGAACAGTTGTGGCATATGCAAGTATAATTTCATCCAGCTCGGTTATGTCATATTCAATTTTTCTATAGTCGAACTTAATATCAATGGTTTTTTCTTCAAGGTTAATTTTGATAATTCTACCTATATCACCATTGTATACATTTTTATCATAATTATTTTTTATCTGCATTACCTTATCATTAAGGTTATAGCGAGTTCCACCATAGTTAATATATATATTTGATGGGTTCAGTTTTTGTTGAAGTACGGAGTTTAAGTTGTGTGCACCGGTGCATCCCCTTAACATAGGGCAAATAACCTGTATGTCATTAATTGGGTCAACCTTATAATAATTTGGGAGTCTTGCATGACACAGTGAAACTATTTTATCTACAATTATTTCAGGGTCATCTTCTTTTATAAAGAAACAATCATTGTTTTTTTCCTTTGAGAAGACGGGAAAGTGACCTTCATTTATCCTATGTGCATTCATAATGATTTTACTTCCTCTTGCCTGTCTAAATACACGTTTTAGTTTGATAACATTCACTATGCCCGATTCAATAATATCCCTAAGTACATTTCCGGCTCCAACCGATGGGAGTTGATCAACGTCCCCTATTAATATTACGATTGCCTCATCGCGTACTGCTTTTAAAAGATTATACATAAGAATTATATCTACCATAGATGTTTCATCTATTATAAGTACGTCACAATCTAATGGATTATCTGCATTTTTTTTACAACCTTCGGCAGGTTTGAATTCTAATAGACGGTGAATTGTTTTGGCGGGCATGCGGGTAGTTTCCGATAGCCTTTTAGCTGCACGCCCTGTTGGGGCAGCTAAAATAATTGAAGCACCCATTTGTTCAAATGCTTTGATAATTGCTATAGTAGTTGTTGTTTTACCTGTTCCGGGCCCACCTGTTAGCACCATAAATTTTGACTTAATTGCAGTCTTAATTGCATCAATCTGTATTGTATCATAGGATATTCTACTTTCTTTTTGTGTTGCTTCAAGTATTTTTTCGGCATCAACATTATCAAACTTATTTTTACAGGTTACAATTTGATTTATTCGATTAGCCGTACCTACTTCGCTATAATAGAAAGGTGGAAGGTATAGTGCCATATCGTAATCTAGCATTATTGATTTTTCTTCAAGCATTCTATCAATCGCATCATTTATGTATAAACCTTCTACATCAAGTATTTTAACGGATTCATCTATTAATTGTTCTTTTGTGGCATAGCAGTGACCATCATTTGACAGTTGATTTAGGACATATATTATACCGGCACGGCACCTTGGGTATGAGTTCTTTTCATAGCCCATTCTATCTGCTATTTGGTCTGCGGTTTTAAACCCAATTCCCCAAACTTCGTCAGCTAATCGATAAGGGTTCTCTGATACGAGTTCAATACTGTCATTTCCATATGTTTTATAAATTTTTACTGCGTATGCTGTTGAAACATCATATGATTGTAAAAACAGCATAACATTTTTAATTTCTTTCTGCTCATGCCATGCTTTTTTAATGATTTCTATTCTTTTTTTTCCTATTCCTTCTGTTTCAATTAATCTGTCAGGAGTTTCTTCAATAATACGTATGGTATCCTCTTTAAACTTCTTTACAATTTTTTTGGCATAAACAGGACCGATGCCTTTTATTAGGCCACTGCCAAGATATTTCTCGATGCCCTTTATTGTTGCAGGAACTTTTTCTGAATAATTTATTACGTTAAATTGTTTACCATATTTAGAGTCAACTTTCCATGAACCTTCAAGATTTATAACGGAACCGATATTTACAGAGGCCATATTTCCAACAGCAGTGATTAGCTCGGGAAAACCTTTTGATCTTATTTTAATAACGCTATAGCCATTTTCCTTATTCATGAAGGTAATTCTTTCTACAACACCGCTTATATTATCCATATGCCGCTCCTTTGTCCACTATTTGAATCTTATTTTAAACTTTTACTATTATATCAAAAAAGATAGCATTAGGCAAAATACACTTTGTTTGAAGCTTTTGGGTTTGTGTAAACATTTTTTCTTTTAAAGGCAAAAATTTTATATTATACTCAAAATATATTACGCACAAACAACTCATGCCCCCACGATAGGGGGAACAAGTAGTACGAGCATAATTTACAATTGGAATTTGGCCGGTACTATTAGGGGGAACAAGATAGTTTTTCAATTAACTCAAAAAATCCCGGGAAGGAAATGTTAGCGGCTTCTGTACCCTGTATTGTTGATGGTGTGTCCGCAGCAATCGCAAGGATAGCCGTTGCCATGGCAATTCGATGGTCCCCGTAAGAATTAAAATCAGCACCTTGTATATTATTACCACCTGTAATTATCATTCCGTCAGATGTTTCTGTTATATCTATCCCCGCTTTTGAAAGTTCCGTAACCACTGTTTTTATCCTGTTCGTTTCTTTTACTTTAAGTTCTTTTGCATCTTTAATAATTGTGGTGCCGGTTGCTACAGAAGCTGCAACTGCAATAATTGGTATTTCATCAATAAGTCTGGGTATAATATCTCTTTCAATAGTTACACTTGACAATGAGGAAGAACTCACTATTATATCGGCCGTGGGTTCATTATTAAGAGTCTTTATATTTGAGAGTTTAATTTTACCGCCCATCTGTTTTAAAATATCAATTATTCCTGTTCTAGTTTCGTTAATACCTACATTTTTAATTTTTATTTCAGAGTTGGGAAGTATTAATCCTGCAACCATAAAAAAAGCCGCTGATGAAATATCCCCCGGTATGTTTATTTGTTGGTGATGTAATTCGGATACCGGGGAACTTGATATTTTAAGTTTAGACATTTTTATATCAGCGCCAAAATAATTGAGCATAAGCTCCGTATGATTCCTTGACATAGCTGGCTCAGTAATCAGACATGTATCTTTGGCATAAAGACTTGCCAGAATAAGCGCAGATTTCAATTGTGCACTTGCAACGGGAAGCTCATATTTAATTACATTCAAAGAGCTGGCTTTTATATTTATTGGGCAATATTTATCCTGCTCTTGTCCGGTTAGTTTAGCTCCCATCATTTTAAGTGGGATTATCACTCTATCCATGGGACGTTTTCTTATTTGAGCATCGCCATCTATTATTGAATCAAAACCTTGTCCTGCCAATAGGCCGAGTAGCAATCTGGTGGTTGTACCCGAATTGCCTGTGTAAAGGGTTGAATTAGGTTGAGAAAGCCCTTTTATACCTTTGCCATGAACAAGTACCTTGCCGTTATTATTTATATCAATATCAATACCCATTTTATTGAAGCATTTTACTGTATCTAAGCAATCTTCACCTGTTAAAAAGTTATGGATTTCGGTTGTTCCCTGTGCTATTGAACCAAAAAAAATAGCTCTGTGTGATATTGACTTATCCCCAGGTATGTTTATTTCACCTTTTAAGGATTTAACAGGATAAATTATCATATTGGTACCTCACTTTTCATTTACTTGAGCTGGGTTATAGCCATTTTGATTTAGTATGATTTGTGCATTCTTCAGGCTGATTTCATCAGGCAAGCTAACAGTAAGCACACCACCCTCATAATCTCTGTTGTTGTTTATGTTAATATTTTTTATATTAATATTTCTATTTCCCAATATGGTTGCAATTTTACCTATTATACCCGGTTCATCAACGACATCAATTACTAATTCATATGTTTCAGGTATAAGTCCAGGTGTCTTAGCACTCATGGAATCACGAAAGGTTTTGGCGTTTAAAAAAAAGTCAAGTATTTTTCCGCTGGCTTCCATATATAAGCTACTTTTAAACTCATCTAATATATTAATATATTTATCAAGAATATCAATTATATAACTTTTGTTATTAAGGCAAATACTTCGCCACATATCGGGGTTTGAGGATGAAATACGGGTAAGACCTTTAAAACCACCGGCAGCTAATTTCTTCATGTGATTGTCAGGGGTATCGATTTCGTTAACAAGATTAACCAATGCTGCAGAAACCACATGAGGAACATGACTAATGGAAGCTGTTATTGTGTCATGCAGTTTTGCGGTTAATTCTAGAGGGATACTACCGATTGATGTTATAAGATTTTTGAGTAAGTCTATATTCTGTTTACTGGATTTAGAACAGGGTGTAATAATATAGTATGCATTTTCAAAAAGGTATCCCTTACTTTGTAAATATCCTGATTTTTCCGAGCCCGTCATAGGATGACCACCTATAAATTCGAAAGAAACGGATAATTTTTCTATCTCATCTATTATAGCTGATTTAATACTGCCCACATCAGTAATAACACAGGTTTCTTTAATTATAGGAAGAAGTTTTTCAATCCACTTCAACATATCGGCTATTGGTGTGCATAAGAATATTATATCCGAATCTTTTATTTCATCGGAAATACTTTTAAATCCCTTTATTATTGTTTTTTCGTTTAAGGCTTCATTCAGAGTATTATCGTCTGAATCTATACCATAAATACAATTAACCCCAACCTTTTGTTTTAATGCTTTTGCTAAAGAACCTCCAATAAGACCAAGTCCGATTATAGTAATTTTAATGTCCTTCATATTATTCTTCCTTTCTACAATGCGTACTAAAACCTTCTATCTAGTAAGGGTGCCATTTTTCTAACATTATCACACAATTCATCGAATTTTTTTGGAGTAAGTGATTGCGGACCATCAGAAAGTGCCTGTTTAGGATTAGGATGTACTTCAACAATCGCACCATCTGCGCCTGCTGCTATAACGGCACGGGTTAGTGGTATGATATATTCCCAATTTCCTGCGGCATGGCTTGGATCCACCAATATCGGAAGGTGTGTTTTTGTTTTTATTACAGGGATTGAACTAATATCAAGAGTATTTCTTGTGGCTGTTTCGAAAGTTCTTATACCTCTTTCGCATAGTATGACATTGTAATTTCCTTCATTAATTATATACTCGGCCGCATTAAGCCATTCTTCAATAGTTGCTGATAAACCCCTTTTTAACAGAACCGGTTTTTGTGTCTTTCCTACCTCTCTTAGCAAATAGAAGTTTTGCATATTTCTTGCCCCTATTTGGAACATATCTACATATTTATACGCAGTCTCAATAGACTTTTCACTTATTACTTCGGTAACAATTCTTAATCCTGTTAGCTCTCTGGCTTCTGCCATATATTTAAGAGCTTCTTCTTCAAGGCCTTGGAAGGAATAGGGGGAGGTTCTCGGCTTATATGCGCCGCCACGTAATAACTTTGCACCTGATGCCTTAACAGCATTTGCAGTATTTAATAACTGTTCCCGACTTTCGACTGCACATGGTCCTGCTATGACAACTAATTCATCACCGCCTATTTCTATTCCGCTTACATCCACAATTGATTGTTCGGGTTTGAAAGTCTTACTCGCCAGTTTAAATGAATCCATAATAGGAACAATTTTTTGTACTCCCGGCATAAGTACAAGGGGAACATCATCTAAAACTCTTTTATCACCAATGACACCTATAATGGTAGTCTCGGAACCTTTTGAAATATGAACATCAAGATTTAGTTTTTTTAATAAGCTTGAGATTTCGCTAACATTTTCATTAGAAGCTTGGGGCTTCATAACTATAATCATAAAATCGCCGTCCTTTTCATATTGTAAATTAGTATTGATTATTATTATACAGTATTATTTAAAAAAAATGAAGGAAAAAAGCAAA
>LSQX01234167.1_pt1 | contig 14140 bp, 10 predicted proteins | sample 654561 | NCBI WGS metagenome assembly LSQX01 (sample SAMN04489861, study PRJNA283612) | anaerobic digester metagenome | isolation source: 4 biogas reactors fed with cattle manure at either 37C or 55C with and... | place: Denmark: Kongens Lyngby | collected 2014
CCCATTATTGGATAAGGTAATCTTAGATAGTTATTTAAATATATTGAAGTTTTATCCGAAGGCCTGGGGAAAAATATATGAAAAGACAAATAAATTAGATCCTATAATAGATATTAATGATATTACAAACAAATTGAAATCAAGCAAACTAAAAAGATCCATTGTTGATTCTAAACCGGATGTCATTTTTTGCACTCATAGTTTTCCTTCTTCTATAATGGCAAGTTTGAAAGAAAAAGGATTTATACATAGCCCCCTTATTTCAGTTATAACCGATTATAATATTCACTCATCCTATATAAACGATGTTACCGATTACTATGTTGTAGCCCATGAATCTTTAATCCCGAGTATTTTAAGTTATGATGTAGATATTAATAAAGTGCTGCCTTTTGGAATTCCCATAAAATCAGAATTTTCAATGAAACCGGATAAGAAGGAAATATTGAATAAACTTGAGTTGAAAGATAAAACAACTATGTTGGTTATGGGCGGAGGTTTGGGATTAGGGTCTATCAATGGAATTGTGAAAGAAATAGATGATAAATTTGATAACATACAAATTATTGCTATTACAGGCAGGAATAAAAGACTGGAATCCGGCCTTAAAAGCATAAGTGCTAAAAATGATTTAATAATCTATGGTTTTGTTCCGAATGTTCATGAATTGATAGAAATATCCGATTTCATTATTTCCAAGCCGGGAGGAGTAACATGTGCCGAAATCATAACTAAAGAAAAACCATTAATTATTTATTCACCTCTGCCGGGGCAAGAGTCAGATAATGCGGATTTTTTGTTGAATTATGGTGTAGCTGTTAAAGCAACTTACGTCAACAAAATACCTTATCTGATAAAGAATATACTGAATTTGGATTTAAAAATCAAAAGTATAAAAGATATATCCGCCTTTCTCAAAAAACCCAACGCGGCTAAGGAGATTATAAGTTTTGTTGAAAAAACCTATAAATATTCGATTTAAAATAACACACAGGTTTATATCTGTTCTTGTAAGCAATTATACACATTTGTAACGATTAAAACTCAAACGAGGCACATAATGCTAATCTCTGTAAATACCAAAAACGATTCAAATTAGTGATAGACTTTTTAGCCTCGCTATATTTGATATAAGCCTTTATTTTTCAGTTTTTCTTTAACTTTTTCCATTACCATGTTTTGAACCTCATCTGTATTGGCAGTACCATCAATTATAATCCAATCAAAGGTATTTGCTAATTTTAAGTATATTTTCCTTACCTTTTCAAGAAATTTTAAATCTTTCTCATATACATCTCTGTTTTCTTCTGCTTTTCTTTTTTTAGAAGTATTTGAGCTTATATCCAAAAGAACTACAATATCCGGTTGATTAAGATGACTTTCCAAATTAAGCATCCAATCTATTTCAATACCGTTTGCGATTCCATAAGCCAAACCCGAAGGAATATATCTGTCTATTATTATAAAGTCATTGTTTTTTACTGATTCACTGATATAATCATTTCTCTCGTACCGATTAGCTGTGAACAATAACTGCCTTACAATCGGGCTAAATTCCCTGTCGCCTTCGAAGAAAAGTTGTAATTCTTTGCCTATAGGTGTGCTCGTATCATGAAAATGCAAATATTCAGCAGAAAAACCCCGGCTTCTTAAGCTTTCCACAAAAAGTTTTGCCTGTGTACCTTTCCCTGACTGATCAATTCCTTCAAAAACTATAATAATACCTTTGTTATTCATTTGGCCTCCTGTATTTAGAATTATTTTATCTTTTCTATCATTTTCAGTATAACTTTCTTAACTTTATCATTGTTCTCGCTAAACACTCTGAAAACCTCTTCTTCCGTAACGGGAACAATTTTGTCATCTCCTTCCAATCCGGCATCGTAATCTGTGATTAATGAAATATTTACGTATGGTATTTCAAGTTCATTTGCCAGGGCACATTCCGGATACTGAGTCATATTTACAACGTCCCAACCCATACTGCTGAACCATCTGCTTTCAGCCTTCGTAGAAAACCTGGGACCTTGTATTACTACTACTGTCCCTTTTTTATGTAATTCGACACCTTCATCAATACATGATTCTATTGCCATTTGCCGCAATTCCTCATTATAAGGATTAGCTAAGCTTATATGCTTCGTTTCCGTATCATAATAAGTATCCTTTCTTCCCCAGGTTCTGTCTATAAATTGGTCACATACTACAAAATTTCCGGGTTTTATTTCTCTTTTTAAACTTCCTGAAGCTGTTGGTGCAATGATGCTCCTCACTCCTAAAAGTTTCATGGCATACAAGTTTGCCCTATAAGGAATCATATGAGGAGGAAAGGCATGGTGTTTACTGTGTCTTGGCAGAAAGGCAATCTTTTTTGAACCTAAATCCGCAATTGCTATTTTATCACTGGGTTTACCATATGGTGTATCTAATTCAATTTCCTTCACATTATCCATAAAAGAATAAAAACCCGAACCTCCGAACACGCCGATATCTGCATGATTCATTTTAACACCTCCGAAAACTTTTTTTTAATTATAAATTACCATTTCATCTAAAAATCTTGATGGTTTTGCCCTTTTTCCATATCTATATTTTGGTACATAAATATAGAGTTGTTCTTTTGCCCTCGTCATTGATACATAAAATAGTCTTCTTTCTTCTTCTAAAAGGCCTTTATCGTAATCATTGGTCAGATAATAAGGTGTCAACCCATCATTGGCACCGATAATGAAAACGGTTTTGAACTCCAAACCTTTTGCTTTATGCATTGTCATGATCTTTACACTGCTTTTTTCTTTAAGGCCTTCGTATTCGATTTTTTTAACCAAATTTAAATGTCTTAAGTATTCTGGTATATTACCAAATCTATCTGCGGAAGCACTGATTTCGTCCATTATTTCAAGTAAAGGCTTTACCTTTATATTCTTCTTATCTGCCCATTGTCTTATATAATCTTCATAACCTATATAGTATCTTATATAAGATATACCTTCTCCGGGGTTCATTGTTTTTATTTTATCCAAGCTGCTTTTTAATTTCTTTAATTTCTTTTTCTCGTACATTTCAATTGAGTTTTGCATCAACATAACATCCAGCATATCTTTATCATACATCATTGAATTTGCAATTATATTTTTGCTTATTTTCCTGTAAGGTTTATTAATTATCCTGTAAATATTATTATTTCTGTCAATATTATGTGAGGCTTTCAAATAACCTATTATATCATTATTAATCCAATGGTTATATACTGAAGACAACCCTCCGCTGCATGTATACGGGATTCGATTTAGAATAAAATTATCTATTATGGCACTCGACTGAATTCGTGTTCTGAATAATACTGCCATTTCTGAATAATCCATCCCGTTTTTTAATAGTTCTTTAATTCTTAATACTACAGCCTGTGCCTCTTGCTCGTTGTCCTGGATAGGGACAATGTAAGGATTATTTCCCAATCCGTTGCAAGCTATTAGATTTTTTTCATATCTTTCACTATTGTTATTTATTACACACATTGCGGAGTTAAGTATCGCCTTGCTGCTTCTGTAATTAGTTTTTAATGTTATAACTGTTGTGTTTTTATATTGATTTGGGAACCTGAGCATGGCCTTGGAATCAGAGCCCCTGAATTTATAAATTGATTGGTCATCATCCCCTACTATGAATAGATTATTCAAAGGATCCGCAATCAAAAATATTGTTTCAAGTTGTGATTTGTTTATATCTTGGAATTCATCTATCAATATATATTTATACTTCATCCTGAGGCTGTGCAATGCTTGACTGTTATCTATCATTAATTTATAGCAATGCGTTACCATATCTTCAAAGTCGAATTTGTTTGCCTTAACCTTATATTTTTTGTATTGATCATATATCGCCCAAAATTCACTGTAACCGCATGAAAGCGGCAAGAATTTTCTTTCAGTAATCAACATGTTTTCTATATAAGCCAATTCATTCAGCAAATCCTCAAGGGCTTGCCCTTCTCCATAAAAGCCAAGTCCCATGTTATTCAGAATTGATTTTATGACTGACTTCTTTTCATTTTCATTGATCAAGTATTCAATTTTATAGTTTTTGTATTGTTTAAGAATTTTAAAAAAAACTGAATGAAATGTGCCAAAAGTAACCTGATTATAAGTATTTGTATATCCTTCAAGCAGCATAAATCTTTTATGCATCTCTTCTGCTGCTGCTTTTGTGAATGTAACCACTAAAATGTTTTCAGGTTCTACCTTGTATTTTTTTATTAGATTTAAAACTCTGTTTACAATAATTGTAGTTTTTCCCGTGCCGGGCCCCGCCAGAACCAAACAAGGCCCCTCATGATGCCCGACTGCTCTTTTTTGTTCATCATTCAGTGGAAAAAAACTGTTTTTCACCGTTTGCTCCTAAAATCTATGTATTAATTTTTCTTGTCAACCAAATTATCTAAAAGGTTCTTCTTACAAAGCTAAAAATACAGAATTCCTCAGAATTGACCGCATAATGCTCGCTAAGGTTAATCCATAAGAGGCATCTGCATATATACAGTAACGCCTAATTCTGTTTTTATAAAAATAAAATTTAAGTAAAATGGGGGAATATTCCCCCATTTTTATTGCATTTCCATGCCTTTATTAAAGGCCTTAATATTAATATCCAACATTCTTTCGGGTATTATTTCTTTTAATACTTCTATCCAATCTACTTCTGTAAGGCCAAATGCTTTAACTAACGAACCGAATAATACAACATTCTGGGTTTTTACATTACCTAATTCTGTTGCAACTTTTCCCGCATCTATTACTATGGTTTTGAAGTTATTTTGAAGCTCTTCTAAAATTCCTTCAGGGTACTCTATTTTTCCAATAGCAATGGGAAGTGACGGTATTTCGTAGTTATTTACAATGACTATCCCATCAGGTTTCAAGTATTCACTCCACCTGAGTGCCTCCATCTTTTCAAATGCAACCAGTATATCGGCTTGTCCTTTTCCCAAGATTGGTGAATAAACTTTTTTGCCATATCTAACCTGTGTTGAAACACTCCCACCCCTTTGGGCCATCCCATGAACTTCGGACATTTTAACATCATAACCCGCTTTCATCAGTCCGGTCGTAAGAAGTCTGCTTACTAATATTGTACCTTGGCCACCAACGCCAACAAAGAGAATACTTTTAGTTTCCTTCATTATTCTTCACCAACCTTTTTAATTGCATCAAATTTACATACCTGCATACATACTTCACAACCTACACACATAGATGGTTCTATAAATGACTTACCATCTTTGAAGAAAATTGCCGGACAACCTACCTTTAAGCACATTTTGCATTTTGTACATTTATCCCTGTCAACCTCACATTTAATTTTAAAAGGAGGTAACCCTTTTATCAAAACACAAGGTCTTTTTGTCACTATAGCAAAGGGTTCTGTACTTTCCTCAGCTTCTTTTACTGTATCTTCCACAGCTTTTAAGTCGCATGGGTCGATTACCCTTACAGTCTTGTAACCTAATGATTTTAAAACGTCTACCGGATTGATTTCCATAGTGTCTTGCCCCATAAGAGTTTTTCCTGTACCCGGGTTATCCTGATGGCCTGTCATTCCTGTTATCCTGTTATCCAACACCACAGGTATCATATTTCCTTTGTTATACACTATATCCAAGGCACCCGTTAAACCTGAGTGAAAGAATGTGGAGTCACCCATAACTCCAAAAACTTTACCATCCCTGCCGGATACCTCAAAGGCTTTTGCAATCCCCATTCCCGCGCTGAATCCGGCACCCATGCATATTACGGTATCCATTGCGCCAAGCGGCGGTGAGGCAGCCAATGCGTAGCATCCTATATCGCCTGTTATGACAGTGTTCTTCTTTTTGGACATTACATAGAAGAATCCCCTGTGGGGGCATCCGGGGCAAAGAACCGGCGGCCGCGGTGCAGGTTCAACTTTTAATGTTTTTGTTTCGGATTCTTTGTTTAACAAGGAATTTGCCACTATTTCTGGGTTAAGCTCATAATAATTAGGTATCAAGTCTTTACCTATGCATTTTATCCCTGCGGCTTTAATTTGCTCTTCCATAAAAGGTTCTACTTCCTCTACAATATACAACGTCTCAACATTTTCGCTGAATTCTCTTATCAGATCCATAGGTAGAGGAAAAGTAAATCCCAATTTCAAATATGATGCATCATTTCCAAATACTTCTTTTGCGTATTGGTAGGAGATACTTGCAGTAATTATGCCTATTTTTTTGTCATTATATTCTATTTTATTTACCGGAGACTTATTGGAATATTCCTCCAATGCCTTTAACCTGTCCTCTACCTTGAGCCTTGCACGCTTAACAGTGGCAGGTACAGCAACAAATTTTGGAATATTTCTGCTATAAGGTTTGAATTCGACCTCTTCTCTTTCTGCAAGTTCAACTATACTTTTGCTATGGCATACTCTCGTCGTAACTCTGTAAAGAACGGGTGTATCAAATTCTTCGCTTATTTTATAAGCCTCTTTTATAAAATCTTTGCATTCCTGACTATCCGATGGTTCAAACATTGGCATTTTTGCAAACTTCGCATAATATCTGTTATCCTGTTCATTTTGGGAGCTGTGCATGCTGGGGTCATCAGCTGTTACCAACACAAATCCTGCATTAACACCCAAGTATGAATAGGTAAAAATAGGATCCGCAGCAACATTTAAACCTACATGTTTCATGGCCGCAATGCTTCTCGCTCCGCCTATTGAAGCACCTATGGCAACTTCGGTTGCTACCTTTTCATTTGGCGACCATTCACAATAGATTTTATCTTTATATTGAACTATATTTTCCAGGATTTCTGTACTTGGTGTCCCGGGGTAAGCTGCTGCAACAGTTACGCCCGCTTCATAAGCCCCTCTCGCTATTGCCTCATTGCCTGACATTAATTCTTTCAATTTTCTACCTCCCTATGTTATTTATATGATGCTATAATACTGCCTAATGCTATTGATAACAATTTTGTTTCTGATGAATCTGCTCTTGATACCAGAACTATGGGTACCTTGGCTCCCATTATTATGCCTGCCGATTGAGAGTTGGCCAAATAGGTCATTGATTTGCCCAAAACATTTCCTACCTCATAATAGGGCACCAATAATACATCTGCCCTTCCTCCCCCCTCACCTTTATAACCTTTGTGTTCACAAGCAGCTTTGTTAATTGCCAAGTCCAAGGCAACGGGGCCTTCTACAACGGCGTTTTGTCCAGCCCATTTTTCTTTCATATCTGCAATAGCCTTTGCATCGACTGTAGTCTGTATTTTCGGATTTACGGTTTCCGCCCCCGCAAGACATGATACATATACCTTGTCCAAACCCAAGGCATGGCACACCTTGATGGCATTTTCCAATATCTTGACTTTTTGATTCAAATCCGGAGCAACATTTATACCACCATCTGTTAAAAATATAAACTTGGGATAGGTATCAACCTTATATACCATTACATGACTGATAAGACTGTCAGTTCTTAATCCTTTTTCCTTATCCAGTACCGCCCGCATGATATCGGCAGTCTGTATTAATCCTTTCATCAAGAAGTCGGCTTTACCTTCTCTTACAATGGATACCGCTATTTTTGCAGACTCAATCAAATCAGGTTCATCAATGATTTCATAACCTTCGTCCGATATGTTTAGTTTATCAAATACTTCTGAAATTTTTTTGGCATCTCCAACCAATATCGGGTTAATCAATCCCATTGTTGTTGCTTTGTACACTGCTTCTATAACATCTACATCCTGTGCGGCTGCAATCACTACTTTCATCTTTTTTTTACATTTTACAGTGGTTAGGAGTTCATCAAAGTTTTTTATCATTATCCTACCTCACATTTTAATAATTTTCTAAAGATATTATAACCCTATGGTCACAAACCTTCAAGTTAAGCGCTTTTCCATTTCTTATCATGTTAGCGCAATCTCTATCAAATGCTAATATTTCTAACATTAAAAGTATTAACAAATAACATGTGAACAGTAACTTCTGATTACGGCGCCAAAATGTAGCTTTTAATAACCCAGTTCCTTATCAATCAATATAATGTTTAAATCCGTTTTCGTCGGTTTTTTATCAATTATTGTCGTCACACTGCACATTCTTTGCGAACTGTCACAGTCATTGCATTTGCCTGTTATCGCGCAGGGCGTATTAAGCTTGAGTCTTTGCGAGTTTTTATAAGCATTATCCTTTATTCTGCTAATGGCTTCATCAACGTTCTTTACTATCTTATTTGTTCCACACACTACGATAACCTTTTTAGGGCCATAAATCATAGAAGTCACTCTATTTCCTATCCCATCAATATTAACCAACTGGCCTTTTTCTGTAAGTGCATTAGTACTTGTCAGATAAACATCTGCACGTGAGGCAATGAGCCTCGCACTATCCGCATCTTCAGGTTTGGTTTCAAGCCAGTGGAAATAAACCTTATTCCCCCTGTCTTTTAGAATTTGGTGCAAGTTTAAATTAAATATTGTTATGCTTCCGCCTATTCCAACGCTATTATCCGACCCTATTTCTTGCAATAAAAAATCAACAGCCTTCTCTTCATTTTCAAAGTATTTTACCGGGATTTTGTTTTTTTCCAATGCAGCGATTGTATTTTTTACTTTATCCTCCATTTTGACCACCCTTTCTTTTATTCATTATACAAGACTTAATGACTTCCATATATAATTTTTATATGAGAGGCTTATCCCACTTTTCAATAACCCCGAACACCCAAAAGACTTTAGCCGAATAACAAAATTATAAGGTCCAATTACCGGATTACCGGGTGATTAGAGCCTAAATGTACCGGAAACATAGAAGAGTCCGTATTAATGAAATCCCTCTAATTCTTTAATGATTCTATTTTTGTTGGAAACCGTAACTTTATATAAACCTTCTGTTTGCAGGTTTCTTTTTTTAGATAATTCTTTTATTTTTTCCAAGTCGCCTATATCAAACCTCAATGCCAAGCCGCAACTATGGCTGACTTCTCTTGGTACAGGCATTATTGTTGTTTTATAGCTCTTTTTTGCAGTGTTTTTATCAAATTTCAATACATCATGAGTGGACTTAAAAGTTAAAAAGTAGTATTCTTCTGTAACATCAGCATGCATTTGAACATCCATCCTTATTATTTAAGTTCAACTATTGTAGCACCAACCCCACCCTCATGGTAACCGCCAAGTCTATAAGATTTAACATTTGGGTGATCTTTTAATAATTGCATTATCCCTGATCTTAGAACACCGGTCCCTTTACCATGAATTATAGTAACATTTTTGATCCTGGACAAAAATGCATCATCCAAATATTTATCTACATCAAACAAGGCTTCGTCCAACGTTTTCCCTCTAAGGTCTAATTCTAAAGGCAATGCAGATGATTTTGATCTGGCTATATTTGTATATTTTGTCGTCACCTTTTTTACTGTATCTTCATCTTTTTCAAGCTGCAAATCATTTATGTTCACATTCACCTTCAATATACCTGCCTGCACAACCAGATTTCCATTTTCATCAGGGCTTGTAGCTACATAACCCTTTTGGTCCAACTTTATAATTCTTACTGTATCACCCAATTTTAATTTTTTAGGCGGTTTATGCCTTCTGCCAAAAAGTATATCACTGGATTTTGCCTGCATATCATTTTCAACGTTTTTAATTCTTAATCTGACTTTTTCGGCAGCAGATAATTTTTCTTTTGTTTCCTTATCTGCAGCCTCTTTTAAATCTTTTATCATTTCATTTATTGCTTCTTTTTGCTTATCAATTATTTCTTTTGCTTCTTCATACGCTTTCCTAATAATACTATCTCTCTGGCTTTCTAATTTTTGGAGCTTCCTATCTGCTTCTTTTTTAATTTGTTCTGTCTCATATCTGAGCCTTTCTGAAATATCCCTTTCTTCATCTGCCTTCTTTTTACTTTCTTCCAAGTTAGTAATTATATCCTCAAACTTAATTTTATCTTTTGTAATAAAATCTTTTGCCCTTTCAATTATTGCCTCATTTAGTCCCAATTTTTTTGATATTTCAAAAGCATTGGATTTACCCGGCATACCTATTGAAAGTCTAAATGTGGGTTTTAGTGTTTGTATATCAAATTCAACAGAACCATTGCTTAATCCTTTCGTTGTTAAGGCATAAGCCTTGAGCTCACTATAATGTGTGGTGGCAACCGTCTTTATTTTCTTATTGCGAAGTAGTTCCAGTATTGACATTGCCAGTGCGGCACCTTCTGTCGGATCTGTACCGGCACCTAATTCGTCAAAAAGCACCAAAGATTTTTCGGTAATTTCATTGAGTATATAGGCGATATTTTTCATGTGGGAAGAAAACGTGCTTAGACTTTGTTCGATGCTTTGTTCATCTCCTATATCGGCAAATACTTTGTCAAATATGCTTATTTCACTCCTGTCTGCTGCAGGTATGTGAATGCCGGACTGTGCCATTAATGAGAGCAGACCCACAGTTTTTAAAGATACGGTTTTGCCCCCCGTGTTAGGCCCCGTGATTACAAGAATATTAAACGTATCACCTAAATGTATATCAATGGGCACGACGGTTTTTGGGTCTAACAGTGGGTGTCTCGCTTTTTTTAAACTTATCCGCCCCAAATCGTTTATAAGGGGTTCTATACAATTGTAATTCAAAGAAAATTTAGCTTTGGCAAAAATGAAATCAAGAGTCGTAAGTATTTTTAGGTTTGTTTTTATCTCTTGATTCTTTTCAGATATTTGTGCACTTAATTGTAATAATATTCTTCTTACTTCATCATTTTCTTTTATTTTTAATTGTTTTAAATCATTGTTCATTTCGACTATTGCCATGGGTTCTATATATAATGTGGCTCCGCTTGCAGAAGTATCATGAACTACCCCCGGTACATTGCTTCTGAATTCCTGCTTTACCGGTATTACATATCTGTCACTTCTGATAGTTATGATTTGTTCTTGCAGGTATTTTTGATAAGAAACTGATGTAACCATACTATTCATCTTATCTCTTATCCTGATATGCGTATCTTTAATTTTTCTCCTGATTGAACTAAGCTCCGGACTTGCATTATCCGAAATCTCTTCTTCATTTAAAACTACATTGTTTATCGATACTTCAATACTTTTTAACTCAACTAATAAACTTATCAAATCTTCTATTATAGGATATGAACTATCACCTTTTTCTTTCATAAAGGATTTAAGTTTTCTAACACTTGATAATGTATCAGATATCTTTAACAATTCACTGTTTTCAATGATGGAGCCTATCTCTGCCTTTTTTAAAGGTGTTCTTACATCATATATGCCTTCTAACGGAACACTGCCCTTTTTTAATAAGATTTCTACAGCCTCGCTTGTTTCCTGAAGCCATTCTTTAATTTCATATATATTGTTGCCGGGCCTTAACGCCAAAACAATCTCCCTGCCAAGATTTGAAACAGTGTGCTCTGCCAACATATCAATTATCTTGTTATATTCCAAAACTTTAAGTGTTCTATCATCCATTTAACCACCTCGTAAGTCAACCATGTTGTTTGCGGATTATAAAAATCAATGTTTAAATGCTTTCCTTTTTAGTTCTCAGTTTCAAATTTTCCAATTCTTTTTTTGTCTTTAAAAGTTCTATTTGACTTTCAAAAAGTTTATTCTGCAAATCTTTCGAAGTATTTTTTGAAACATCAAGCTCAAATTTTAGATTTTTTAATTCATCTTTATATGTTATATTTTCACTGCTAAGTTTGGTTATTTCCATTTGATTTTTAGTTGATGCCTCCTGAGCCGCTTTGTAATGGTCTTTTATTACCTCTAATTCTGCATTTGCATTGTTTAACTGCTCAACGGGAATTGCATATTCTTCTTTTATCTTGCCAAGTTCTTCCTGAAGGTTCTCGAATTCCTCAGTTACCTTATGTAAGGTATCGGCTAAGTTAAGGGCAGTAAGCACCGCTGTCATTGTTGGGCTATATCTTTTATTCTTTCCCCCTATTTCTTTCATTATTTCATCAATCTTTTCCGCAAGATATTGTATATAGTCCTCGGAAGTATCACCGATAACAGTATATTCATTTCCATAAATCTTAACAGATACCTTTTTTTTAGTAATCATAATAACAACCCCTTTTCGAGCTTATAGAGTTTATATATATATTCTTTATAAATTTTATAATTCCTTCATAGCACCCTTTCATTTACAATACTTTTGTTATTATATAAAACAATTTGCATAGGAATGTCATCTATAGTGAAATCTCAAAACAATTAATTCTATATATATTACATAAACTGCCAAAAATGTATTCATGGTCTTAGAAGTCTTTAATTTTTACTACTTTGTTATACCAAGGTTTTTTTCTATAAAAAATACCTCCAAGTAATTAATCTAATTTTAATTAATCAGACTGTCTACTTTGGAGGTTTCATATCAGTCCCTAATGGTTGTAATTTTGTTTAAATCACCATAAGCCAAAAATTACCGTTATTTGTTAGATTTTTATTGTCTCAATATTGCCCCGACCTGATTTGTCAAAGAATTTATAATCCTGTTATGGACTTTCGTTATATCATCTTCAGTTAGAGTTTTTTCATTTGAACGATAAACTAATCTAAAAGCTAAACTTTTATATCCTTCCTCTATTTGCGAACCTTTATATACATCAAACAATTCTATTCTTTCTATCAGCTTACCGCCTTTATTCTTTATTATATCTTCTATCTGTCCCGAAGAAACTTCATTTGCTATCACAATAGCTATATCTCTTTCTATAGATGGAAATCTCGGCAAAGGAACAAATATCCTGTTCAAATTTACTTTGGCAAAGATTTTTTCAAAATCCAATTCAGCAATATATGTCTTAGCCGGTATATCATAATTGTTTAAAACAAAAGGATGAACTTCTCCAAAAAAACCGATTTCAATGTTGTTAATCCAAAGTGCCGCTGTTTTGCCAGGATGTAGAGTATCATGTTTCGAAGGCAATATCTTATAATGTTGTATGTTTAAGCAGGACAGAAGGTTTTCAATTATTCCTTTTAAATCATAAAAATCATAATTACCATACATACCAATAGTTAAAGTATCCTTTTCATCCGGCAGGCCAGTTAAAGGCAATGACTGAGCTATATAAACTTTTGATATTTCAAAAAAGCTTCCCTCTTCAATTTTCCTGTTATAATTTCTACCGATCAATTCCAACATGTTTGGTATAATCGTAGTTCTCATTATACTTTGCTCTTCTCCAAGGGGATTAATTAGGGTAATAGCCTTTCTTTTATGATCCCCTTTAGCCAAATTGATTTTATCGAAAACGCCGGGGCTTACAAATGAATAGGTCAGAACTTCATAAAGCCCTTGTGCTGTTAAATTATCTTTTGCTATATTTTTAATCTTTTGCCTCTCGCTTATTACCCCTTGTGTAAATGTTGTATCCATTAACTTTGATGGAATATTGTCATATCCGTAAAGCCTTGCTATTTCTTCATTTACATCTGCTTCTGTTTCTATATCGTCCCTAAAAGTCGGTACTGTAATTTTAAGCACTTCTTCTCCATCCACCTCAAATTCTAAGGACCTGAGCATTCTTTTAATCATATCGACTGAAATATCTATTCCTAAAAGCCATTTGACTCTGTCTGTTCTGAAATTTATAATTCTTTTTTCCTTAATTTTGGGGTATATATCTATGATGCCGTCTACAACCTCTCCCGCACCAAGTTGCTCGATTAGGTAGCAAGCCCTGTTAATCGCAATTGGTATAAGTTCCAAATCCAAACCTTTTTCAAATCTTGAAGAAGCTTCAGTCCGTAATCCCAAGCGTTTTGAAGACATTCTAACACTTACAGGATTAAAGTTTGCACACTCCAGGGCGATTTCTTTTGTATAATCTTCTATTTCACTATCATAACCGCCCATGATACCCGCAATACCAATAGACCTTTCTCCATCAGCAATAACCAAAACCGATTCATTTAAATTCCTGTTTTTCTCATCTAAAGTAGTCAGCATCTCTTCTTTTGCTGCATTTCTTACAATTATCTTTTTACCCTTCAGCTTATCAAGATCGTAGGCATGCATTGGTTGGCCTAATTCCAGCATAACATAATTTGTTATATCAACTATAT
>LSQX01123686.1_pt1 | contig 14138 bp, 13 predicted proteins | sample 654561 | NCBI WGS metagenome assembly LSQX01 (sample SAMN04489861, study PRJNA283612) | anaerobic digester metagenome | isolation source: 4 biogas reactors fed with cattle manure at either 37C or 55C with and... | place: Denmark: Kongens Lyngby | collected 2014
ATACAAAAATTGTTTTTGAAGGAGGAAAGCGGATGCCTGTCGAACTTATAAAAAAACCAATAAAAGTATGCATAATAATAGGTGAAGAGATTTCCAGCACCGTTGTTGAGGAAGATATTAATGTGCCGGATGTTAGTCCCGATATATACAAAATACTCTATCCATCTGCAAGAGTCGTTATAAAAAATTCGGAGACGGCTGCAGATAAAATAGCGGTAAACGGACAAGTGTTTATAGATGTTTTATATACGGCAGATACGGAGGGCAGGCCACTGAGCAGTTTGAATATATCTGCCGATTTTAACCATACAATCAGCATGGCCGGTGTCAAACCGCGCATGAGTGAATCGGTGGATGTGGTTGTGCAGCATGTGGATTGCCACATAATAAACAGCAGAAAAATAAACGTCAAGATCATCATGGATATAAACTGCATAGTAGAAGATATATATGAATTGGAAATGCCTGTGGATTTGAGAGGTTCCGATTACATACAACTGCTGAAGGAACCTTTGGGTATAAAGGGTATAACGGGAGTGAATGAAGAAAGATACGGGTTCAAGGAAATAGTGCAAATGGATTTGGAGAAACCGCCTGTCAAAGAGGTTTTGAAAACTGATTTTTGGACTTATATAAAAGACAGCCAAAGCATGGAAGGTAAAATGCAGATATTCGGTGATATAGCGTATAATATTCTTTATAATACGGAAGAAGGAGAAATAGAAAGCATAAGCGGAGAAATCCCTTATTCCCACTTTATGGAGGTACCGGGAGCGGATGGGGATATGGAATCATTGGCCTTTGCAGGAGTGAGGGAATCCTATATAGATGTTTATGAAGACGCCCAGGGGGAAAAGAGAAATATTAGCATTAACGTCTTTTTGGATTTAAAAGGGAAAACTTTTAAATATTTGAGACATGAAGCCTTAGCGGATATGTACAGTCCCAAGTGGAATATTGCAATGGACATAGAAAGCTATGATGTTCACGAATTTTTATGTAAAGGTATGAATTCGACAGTAATAAAAGACACTATGAAAATAAAACATGGCGATCCCGACGTAAAAAAAGTAATATTTATGAATGCCAAGCCAATAGTTGACGAAGTGAAAGTCATGGAAGATAAGGTCGGTATAGAAGGCAGTGTGGGGGTTTGTATATTATATAAGTCCTCTTATAGCGCCGAACCGTTGAATTACAGTACCGATCAATTCCCCTTCAAAGTGATGATAGATATGCCCGAAGTAAAAACACATATGTTTTCTAAAACGAATTGCTGGGTCGAAAGTGTTAACCATTCAGTATCCGGGGAAGACCAGATTGATATCAGAGTGATTGTTGCGGTATCAGCACATATTTATAAAAAGACCAATAAGAAATTCATATGCAATGCAGAAAAGAAAGAGGAGAAAAAGACCGATTTTGATAAGCTGCCTGCCGTAACTGTATATTTTGTCGGTAAAGGCGATACTTTATGGAAAATTGCTAAAAAATATAACACGACAACAGAAGCATTGGTGAAGTATAATAATATAGAGAACCCGGATGTAATAAATGTTGGTGACAAGCTCTTGGTTTTAAAAAACATGAGACAATAACAAAAATCAAAAAATGTATACTGCTCACATAACTTTGTGACATCCTAAATGAATAAAGGATCCAAAGACTTTTCGGCAAACTTTAAAATTGACACCTAATATAGCAATATGGGCAAATTGTATAATGTGTGAATACTAATAAAAACTTTTAATATAGGCGGTAGTTGTATGAAATACATTGGTATGGCACCTGCAAAAATTAACCTAACATTGGATGTATTAGGTAAAAGGTCTGATGGATATCACGAAATATCCACAATAATGCAATCTATTCCGCTTAATGACACTATAACCGTAAGATTATTAGAAAATGATGAGATTATTGTAAATACCGATTCGAACCTTGTACCTTCCGGTGATTCTAATATTGTATTTAAAACAGCGAGGCTAATAAAGGATATCTATGGTATAGAAGACGGTATCGAAATTCAAATAGAAAAAAGAATACCTGTAGCAGCAGGCCTGGCAGGCGGAAGTACCGATGCGGCTGCTGCTATAAAACTTTTAGATAAGGCCTATAATCTTAGACTATCCAAAGAGGAAATGTATGATGTCGCAAGAAGAATAGGTGCGGATGTATCTTTTTGTATTGACGGCGGTACAGCATTGGCGACAGGTATCGGGGATGTACTGATGCCCATTGATAAAATACCTGATTGTTATATACTGATTGTGAAGCCTGATGTAAGCGTTTCAACAAAAGAAATTTACGAAGGCTTAGATGTGGACGAGGTTAAAGAAAGGCCTGATATCATAGGAATTATTAAGGCTATTAACGATAATGATTTGGAGGCCATATCTGCAAAACTATGTAATGTAATGGAAAATGTAACGATAAAGAAGTATCCGATTATTAGCGATATTAAGCAAGGGCTTTTGAAGCACGGTGCCTTAGGAAGCCTCATGAGCGGAAGCGGCCCATCAGTTTTTGGGATTTTTGATGTTACTGATAAAGCACAAAAGGCCTATAATAATATGAAAAGCATTTATGCTGAGACATTCCTGTTAAATACTGTTGACTTGGATAGATAAAAATAAAAGAGGTGCATGTTATGAATGCAATTATTCTTGCCGGGGAGTCAAAAACCGAAAAGGAGGGAATGTTGAAAAACAAAGCCCTGATAAAAATTAAGGGCAAATATATGTTGGAATATGTATTGGATACGGTTATCAGGGTACAAGCCATAAAAAAAATTGTGGTGGTTGGGAATAAGGAAAAACTTAAAAAAGCACTGGGACACAAAATAGATTACATATTGGATGGTACGGATTCTATCGTTGATAATGCTATAAAGGCCTTGGAACTTTTTCCCAATGAAAAAGAAGCGTTACTTTTGACCTGCGATATTCCTATGATTACCGTTGAGGCTTTAGAACATTTTTTGCTTGAATCACAAGAATCAGGAGCTGATTTGGCTTATTGCGTTGTTAATAAAAAGCTCAACGATGAGAAATATCCCGAGGTCAAAAGAACCTATGTCAAGCTCAAAGAAGGCCAGTTCACCGGGGGGAACGTATTCTACCTGAACCCGGAAATCAAGTATAAAGTGAAAGATTTTTTTGAAGTTATGTTGGAAAACAGAAAAAATCCTGCCAAGATGGCGCAAATATTAGGGATCGGGTTTTTGTTGAAATTGGCAATGGGAGTATTGACTATAGATGCGATCAAAAGGAAAGTGGAGAAGCTGCTGAATATAAAGGCGACAGTGGTAATCTCTCCCTATCCGGAGATAGGAAATGATGTGGATAAACAATCCGATATCGAATTTGTAGAGAAATATATTTAGCGACCAGGGGGCCACCGGGGGGGGACAGTTCTCCCGGTCCTCCGGACCGCGGGGACGGTTCTCCTGGTCGCTTTTTAGTGATCGCAGAGTTTCGAGTTCCTGTCAGTCGTCCTAAGGCACAAGGGATCTTGACCTACTGGAATACCTCAAATAACCCCTGAGCTCTGAGTTCTGAGATCTGAGTTCTAAAGTGGCAAGAGTCCAGAGGCCAGGGTCCAGAGTCAAGAGTCCAGAGTCAAGCAGCCCATATCCTAACCCCTAACAGCTAAAAATTTTTGTATATAAAAACCATACCTTGCAAAAACTAAAACAAATTTGCAACGAAGGCCGTGGTTTTTTTGTTTGAAAAAATAATTGAAAGTTTGAAAAGCTATAACAATAACTATATTTTAATAACAACAATCCTTATAGTAATATTTGAATTTTTTGTTGATATGCCTGCCTTCAAAAAAGCAAAATTGAAGAGGGATGTAAAAGTTTTAGTTTTAATGAATGTCGCCCTTATAATAATCGCTATTTCACTTATTGTGTTAAATAGGATGTAGGGGAAGGGAGGAGAATGCCATGGGTTTTTTTTCTAAAAAAAAGGAAGATGAGCAGGAAAAGGATGTTGAAATATTACCCAGCTCCAAATCCTTGGAAGATAACATTAAAACAGTTAAAGAAATACTAAAGGGATGCGGCGATGTAGTTTATAAAGAATTCATGGTAGGAAAAGAACAAAACCAACCCCTTACCCTCGTCTATATAGACGGTATGACTGATAACAGTATTATTATCGGATCCATATTGAATCCTCTCATGGTCTACGCAAGGGAAATACCTCCCGAGACTCCAAAAGTGGCGGAAAAATTATATGAATTGGTCAGATACGGAACTATTTCTACCGGCGAAGTTGAAGAAACCACTAACATAAATGAAGCTATTCTTTCGATTCTGATAGGTGATTCCGCACTCTTTATTGACGGAGTAGATAAAATAATAATATTAGGTGTAAAAGGATGGCCTGTAAGGAGCGTTGAAGAACCGACTACAGAGCCGGTTATTAGAGGTCCCCGAGATGGCTTTGTCGAGACATTCAGGATGAATACGGCTTTGGTAAGAAGACGTATCAGAGACCCTAAATTGAAGCTGAAGCAAATGAAGATTGGTAAAAGAAGCCACACAGATGTTGGTGTATTCTATATTGAAGACATAGCAAAAAAGCAACTTATAGATGAGGTAGTAAAAAGGCTTGAAGCTATAGATATAGATGCGGTGTTAGACAGCGGATACATAGAACAGTTTATAGAAGATAACCCTTATTCGCCATTTCCTCAGATAGCAACCACGGAAAGACCCGATGAAGTAGCAGGAGAATTATATGAAGGAAGGGTAGTTATACTTGTGGATAATTCACCTTTTGCTTTAATAATTCCAACTACTATTAACAGCTTATTCCAATCTCCGGAAGATTATTATGACAGATGGATAATATCCTCGGTACTGAGAGTCATCAGATTTACAGCAAGCCTTTTGGCTCTTGTCATGCCATCTTTATATGTGGTTTTTACATCTTACCATACGGGCATATTGCCTACCAAATTGGTGCTGTCCATAGCTGCCTCAAGAGAGGGCGTTCCTTTTCCTGCAATCGTTGAAGCCTTTATTATGGAATTTACGCTGGAGCTTTTAAGAGAAGCAGGGTTAAGGCTGCCGTCAGCAATTGGCAATACTATAGGTATAGTGGGGGGGTTGATTATAGGTGAAGCTGCGGTAAGAGCAGGAATAGTAAGCCCTATAATGGTGATAATAGTTGCTATTACGGCAATAGCCTCCTTTGCTAATCCAAGTTATAACTTATCTGTTGGGTTCAGGCTTTTAAGATTTGCTTTGATAGCTGCATCAGGAATACTTGGACTTTACGGTCTTGTGCTGGGACTTATATTAATACTTGTGCATCTTGTAAGGCTGAAGAGCTTTAATGAACCCTATCTAACGCCCTTTGTTGCGGTAAACTGGTCAGATTACAAAGATACTATATATAGGGCACCATTATATAAAATGGTTAAAAGGCCTATAAGGATTTCTGAAGATAAAGTGCGCATGGTTAATAACAGAAGCACTTTGCTGCAGAAAAATAAAGGAGGCGGCAAAAAATGATAAAGGATAATGATACAATATCTCCTTACCAGATAGCTATGATAGTGATAATGGTTTTATCGGGTGCGGGTGTGTTTTCACTGCCTCGGGTTTTGGCTGAAACAGCAGGTTCAAATTCATTAATAATGATATTTATAGGAGGGGCCATCTCTGTATCTACCATATTTATTATAGTAAGTCTAAATAGCAGATTTCCGGGGAAAACATTGCCTGATTATTCCGCTGAAATCATAGGAAAAGTACCGGCAAAAATTATTGTTATTATATATGCGGTTTATTTTATATTTTTTATTGGATTCGAAGTCAGGGTAATAAGTGAAATCGTTAAACTGTTCCTTCTTGTCGATACCCCTCCGGAAATTATCATGCTATGCATGATACTCACATGTACATATGCGGTGAGAGGGGGAGTTGAATGTATAGGGAGAACGACGGAACTTTTTTTCCCGCTGCTTTTCATCCCTTTTATTTTGATATTGCTTCCCGGTTTGAACGATGTGGACTTTAGCAATTTGCTTCCTGTTTTTTACGGATTTCAAAAAAAGGTGTTCAAAGCTGTCCCGGCTATGGCACTGAGCTTCGCCGGCTATGAAACTTTACTTTATTATATAGGTTTTATGAAAGAACCGAAAAAGTCTTTTAAATATGCTTCAATTGGAGTATTGTTCATCACTATTACCTACGTAATTATAACCGGCTTATGTATAAGTAAATTTGGAATCGAATGGAATAAAAAAATGGTATGGCCGGTGTTAGGATATGTGAGGAGCATAAATCTGCCGGGACTTTTTATAGAAAGATTGGATGGTGTAATGCTTGGCATTTGGATTCTTGCTATATATACAACTATGATAATCCTATATTTTTCACTTACATTTTCGATGTCCAAAATATTTGGCACAAAAGATCAAAAACAATATGCACTCATATTGGTGCCTGCTATTTACTTTGTTGCACTGATTCCTCAAAATCCCGCTCAGACATTAGAAATGCCTATATATATAAACCGACATTTTGGGAACATATTAAAAATTTTAGTACCGTTGCTTTTACTTTTAATTGCCATGATTAGAAAAAAGGGGGGCGTTAAAAGTGAAAATTAAGCTCTTGGCAATAATCGTATGTACTCTGATGCTCACAGGCTGCTGGGGAATAATTGACATAGAAAATACAGCATTTGTTCTCTCTCTTGGTATAGATAAAATATCTCATGATGAATTAAATAAGGAAAGCAGATATGAAATAACAATAGTGAATCCAGACACTGCGGAGGCGGAAGAGGGAAAAGTATTAAAATCCACTATAGTGATTGGAGAAGGGTCATCTTTTAATATGAGTATTGTACGTCTAATGCAAAGATTCTCCAAAAATCTTAATTATGAGCATACCAGAATATTTTTATTAGGTGAAAAGCTGCTGGAGGATGATAAAGCAGTAAAGAATATACTGGATACCCTAACAAGAGATCGGCAGTTTCATACCAGCATGCTGATTCTAATGGTTCCTGAGCCTAATAAAATATCCGACACTTTAAGCGTAAAGCCAAAAACAAAGACCCTACTGTCATTTTATATTCAGGGTATAGCCGAGCATGAACTGTATTCAGCCCGAATAGGAAGAATTCTTTTTCATGATTTTGTGAGGCTTATAACCACAAACCATGGAGCGGCAGTGATTCCCATTGTTATACCTGATACTGAAGAAGTTAATATAACCGGTATGGGTGTTTTGAAGGATTATAAGCTAATAGGAAAATTAGACAGTGAGGAAACAGTGGCTTACAGGTGGTGTGACGGAAGAGTCAAAGGCGGTGTATTGGAAACTGAAGAACCCGGCTTTAATCCGCCATTTATATATCGTAGTTTTAATAGAAAAATAAAGATGGAGAAGATAGATAATGATGTTGTATACCTCAAATACAAAATGGCAGCTTCCGGTGCCATAGAGGAATACACCTTGGATGGCAGGCTTGTAGATGACTCTACTATAAAAGAGCTTGAAAAGCGCATGGAAGAGTATATGAAGAAACAATGTGAGGAAATCATAAGTAAATTTCAAAAAGAATATAAAGTAGACTTAATCGGAGCGGGAGATTATTTGCGCAAGTATCAGCCAAAATTATATGAAAAGGTCTCGAAAGACTTTGACGACTTCTTTCAAAATAATTTAGTAATTGATGTAGATATAAGTATAAAAGTGCGTAGAATTGGCAAGATTCTATAGGGAATAGAGAAGCGGAAAACTGAAAAGAATCTTCACTGTGTTTAGATTAACAGTTTTGCCACAGATATGACCCGATCCAATCATCCTGAGGCACAAAGGATCTTGACCCCAAAGGAATACCCTAACCCCTGAGCTCTGAGTTCTAACACCCAGAGGCAAGAAGCAAGAAAGCGAAAAGTGGAAAGCTGAAAGTGGAAAGCTAAAAGCATGACTCCATACAAAAACAACTGCATGACTAAGCTTGGCTATTGTCCAATAACCCTCAGCGCTCAACCCTAATGCCAGAGTCAAGAGGCGAGAGGCCAGAAGCAGAGCCCCCCCCTAACAGCTAACAGCTAACAGCTAACACCTAACAGCTGATTAAACCGACCGGGAGAACCGTCCCCCTGGTTGCTCTGAAGGAGGAAAAATGAAATATAAACTTATAGCCTTTGTTTTAATAACTTTATTTCTATACGGAATTTTTATGAACATATACATAAATACCGACAGTAATTTTGCAGCTATCAAGAATAAGATTATTCGGTTGCACATCATCGCAAACAGCGATTCTCTGAAGGATCAAGAGCTAAAACTGAAAGTTAGGGATGCTGTTCTAAACAAAATGAAGCCGGTCTTTAACGACCTGAAAGATACTGATAAGGCAAAGGAAATCATAAAAGATAATATGGAAGTGATAAAATCAACGGTTCAAAAAGAATTGGAGGAAGCGGGAAAGAACTTTCCCATAGAAGTTGAACTGACAGAATGTGATTTTCCTACAAAAAAGTACGGGGATCTTACATTCCCCAAGGGAGAATATCAGGCATTGAATATAAAAATAGGCAACGGTCAGGGTAAAAACTGGTGGTGTGTGATGTTTCCACCCTTGTGTTTTGTCGATATAGCCCAGGATATGGGCATTATGGAAGAAGAAGAGTTGCAGGAGGTTTTGTCAAAAGAAGAAATCGAATTGCTCAAAAACGGCACCCTTGATAAAGTTCCAATAAAAATAAAATTCAAAGTAGCAGAGATTTACAAATCAATAAATTCAAAAATTTCAAAGTTAATGAGAAAAGAAACTGAAATTGCAAAGTGAGTGAATAAATAACCTCCTGCGGTAAAAAATAATCAGCAGGAGGTGCTTATTTTTTGAAAAAACAAAGATTCATTATAATTACAATTCTATTGCTGCTTCTCTTTATAAGCTTATCCTTCTTTGGATATTTCGAAAATGCTTATAAAGATTTGGAAGCCCTTGTTCTTAAGTGGGGCTCCAGAGGCGACCATGTTTTTGTTGTACAGGATAAACTGAAACGCTGGGGATTTTATAACGGAAATATAGATGGAATCTATGGAACAAACACCATGAATTCCGTCATAAAGTTTCAGCAAAAGCACGGTTTGACAGCAGACGGTATAGTCGGCGACCAAACGGCAAAGGCATTAGGCATGACCTTGCCGGCACAAGGCGGCGGTGGTGGCGGAGGCGACAGTTCCAGGGACAATGAGGCCTATACCTTAGCCCAGTGTATACACGGCGAGGCTAGGGGCGAACCTTATATCGGCCAGGTTGCCGTGGGCGGGGTAATCATGAACAGGGTCAGAGACCCAAAGTTTCCTAATACAATAGCCGGCGTAATCTTTCAGCCGGGTGCTTTTACTGCTGTGGATGACGGGCAAATGTTTCAACCGCCGGGGGAAACAGCTACAAAAGCCGCACAAGATGCCTTAAACGGATGGGATCCGTCCGGTGGGGCCATATACTACTATAACCCCGCAAAAACCACCAATAAATGGATATGGTCCAGACCTGTAATAAAAATAATCGGCAAGCATCATTTTGCCAAGTAGGAGGAGGTGTAGAATTTGGAAGAAAAGGATTTTAAAAGGACGCTAAATATTTGGAGGGGAATAACAATTGCCCTCGTTATCGCTCTTGTAGGTGTAGGAATATATGCATATAATCTATTCAGGCAAAAAGACCAGCTTGCCACACTTTTGCAAAACCAATATCAAAGGGCCTTCAGGGACTTGGTAACGGATGTGGAAAACGTCAGAATACTATTAGATAAAGCTGAGGTTTCCGCCTCCCCGGTACAGTGTAATTCACTGATGACTCAACTTTGGCAAAACGGCCATGCTGCAACCCAAAGCCTGGGGCAAATACCTATAAGTCTTGGGGTGTTGGGTAATACTGAAAAATTTCTGAATCAGCTTTCGGACTTCAGTTTTTCCATGTCAAAAGTAAACGCGGGAAACAAGCTTATGAACGATGATCAAAAAAACCAGTTGGGGCAGTTGGCGAATTATTCGACGAATCTCCTTAATGAACTTAGAACAATGCAGCAGGATATTAATGCAGACGGAATAAAGTTCGGTGAAATGGCAAAAAAGGGACTCTTTCATATGAAAGATGCCGGGGAAAATGTGGCAGACACCAAGTTTGGCGGAATAGAAAAACAATTTACCGAGTATCCCACAATGATATACGACGGGCCCTTTTCTGATAATGTTATAGAAGGAAAACCAAAAGGCCTGGAAAAAGAACAGGAAGTGGATCTTAAAAAAGCCGAGGAAAGAGTAAAGAAATTTATAGGTGCAGATAAAGTCGGGAAAATAACGGAGATAAGCTCGGGTAAAGGAACAATAAATGTTTATGGGTTGGAAGTTACACCGCCAGACGGTGATAAGGCCAAAACAGTTTTTATAGATGTTACTAAAAAAGGCGGCCATGTACTTTGGATGCTGGACCCGAGGGCAGTTACCGAAAAGAAACTATCTGAAGAAGAGGCCACGGCAAAAGCAAAAGAATTTTTGAAAACCCAGGACTTTGGAGATTTGGAAGAGACCTTTTTTTATAAAAATGATAACACCATAACAGTTACTTATGTCGCGTTGGAAGACGGCGGAGTGCTTGTCTATCCGGACCAAATGAAAGTAAAAGTAGCTTTGGATAACGGAGATATCGTAGGATTTGATGCCATGCAATACTTAAAAGCCCACAGGAAAAGGGATATAGGAACACCTATAATATCTCAGGAAGAAGCCAAAGCAAAGGTTGCTACTAACTTGGAAATAAATAGGGTAAGGCTGACACTTATACCCATGCCCGGTGACAAAGAACAATTATGTTATGAATTCAGGGGAAAATGTAAAGATAATGATTATTTTGTTTATATAAATGCAGAAAACGGTAACGAAGAAAACATATTGCGAATCATAAAAGAAGAAAATGGGACATTGACACAATAATAAATGCCAATCCCTGTTGTAAAATCATGCAGTAGCAATAGGCCTTTGGTATCGTTCATGCAAAAGAATATGCAAAAACTTTAAGGCTTACCGTCTAAGGTTTAATTAAATATATAAGAGATAAATTGTTATTTACAAATATTGCATGTGTAAAAACGACATTCGCGGGAAAAATAAAGATACAGCCTAAGATAAATTAGGAGGTGCGCCATGGCAAGCAGAAGAGGACTGATGTCAGAGGAGTTAAAGGTTGAAATTGCGAGAGAACTTGGCGTAGACCAGATAGTTAATTCAGAAGGCTGGGGTGCAGTTTCATCAAGAGACTGCGGTAACATCGTTGCAAAAGCTATAGAAATCGCAAACAGAAAGTATGGCAGCAGTTAAAGACACTAACACCTTATCAACAGGGAAGAGGCGGGGCAACCCGCCTTTTTCCATTTAATTGCAATGCTAATCTATGTTTGCCCCTCCATACTAAAGGTCAGCGGTGTCATTCTGAGCGCAGCGAAGAATCTTGGACTTTTTCACAAGTCTGATTCCCGGCATTCTCATGATAAGTCTATGTGTTAAATTTATGCCCAAATGATATAATAATAGAAAACAAAACGAAAAAGGTGAAAATCATGGCAAAATTAGTCAAACTTAAAGGAAACACTTATTATATTGAGACCGCTGCAAGTATCGGCATCATAGTAAACGACGAAGGCAGGGCTATTATCGTAGACACGGGAATAGACGATGATTCGGGAAGAAAAACATTGAGGCTCATTAAGGAAGAAGGCTTTATTCCAGCCGCAATAATAAATACACACTTCCATGCAGATCATTGCGGTGGCAACAGTTTTATAATAAAAAGGGAGAGTATTCCGGTCTACGCATCAGGCTTGGAAAAGGCTGCCATAGAAAACCCTATTTTGGAGCCTTATTATCTTTTCTCTGCAAATCCGCTTACGGTTATGAAAAATAAATTTCTAATGGCCAAGGAAAGCAAAGTAGATTATGTTGTGCAAGAAGGAAAACTGGAGATTGAAGGAGTTGAATTAAATATCATACCTTTGCCGGGACATTCTCCCGAAATGATAGGCGTTGCGACTCCGGACGATGTGCTCTTTGTGGGGGATGCTTTTTTCTCCGATAGGATATTGGAAAAATACGCCCTGGCCTACTGCACGGACATAGGCAAAGCCTTGGACACTTTGAAGTATCTGAAAACTTTGAAATATGATTATTTTGTTCCTGCCCACGGGGTTGTTTTGGAAGACCCTAACCCAACCATTGACAGAAACATTGAGCAGATTTATGAAATAAAAGATAAAATAGAGGCCTTTTGTAACTCACCAAAGTCTAGGGAGGAAATCGTGGCTTACATATCGGGTTTATATAACATTAAGTTAAATATCTCCCAGTATTACCTTACGTCGTCCACTATTTCCGCTTACCTGTCCTATATGACCGATCAAGGAATGTTGGGTGCAAAGGTAACTGAAAATAATATAAAATGGACAAAAGTGATAAAAGAAATTTAGGGGTTTTTTATACATGAAGAATTCATAGCAATGAAAGGAATGGTCTAAATATGACAAAAGCGTTGGCACTTACATCAGGAGGTTTGGACAGCATATTGGCGGCAAAATTAGTGGCAAATCAAGGTATCGAGGTCACGGGCATATGCTTTGCATCAGCTTTTTTCGGAAGCCGGAATGCTGAGAAAATGGCAGAACAAATAGGGATGCCCTTAATTATTATAGATTTTACAAAAGAACATTTGAAAATGACAAAGGATCCAAAACACGGCTACGGTAAAAACATGAACCCATGTATCGATTGTCATGCCATGATGCTTAATTATGCCGGAAAATATATGGAAGAGCATGGTTATGATTTTTTAATCACTGGGGAAGTGTTAAACCAAAGGCCTATGTCGCAGAATATCCAGTCCTTGAATATAGTGAAAAAAGAGTCAGGCTATGAGGATAAAATACTCAGGCCCCTTAGTGCGCTGAAACTGCCTCCCACGCAAATGGAATTGGACGGAATTGTAGACAGGACGAAACTTCTTGGCTTTAGTGGGAAGACACGAAAGCCTCAGATACAGCTTGCAGAGGAAATGGGCATTGTGGAATACCCATCACCGGCGGGGGGATGCTTTCTCACCGAACCGAATTTTGGGCGAAGGCTGAAGGACTTATATGAACATGGGAAAGAAGAAGCGGATGTAAACGATGTAAAACTATTGGATATCGGAAGGCATTTCAGACTGACTGAAAATGCAAAAGCGGTAAGCACCAGAAACAAAGATGAATATGATAAGCTAAAAGATTATATTACAGAAGATATGTGGGTATTTGATACGGCTGAACATAAAGGCTCCACGGTGCTGCTTAAAACATCTTCGGGGTATGAACCTACGGAAGATGAAATATATCTGACGGCATCCATAACTGCAAGGTATAGCAAAGGCAAGGACGAAGAAGAAGTATCGGTCAAATATAAAAGATTGGATGAAGTCAAATATGAATTTGTAAATGTGAAACCCGCCGAAGACGAAGATATCAAAGAATACATGCTGTGACGGGCTTCTGGCAACCAGGGGGACGGCAACCAGGGGGACGGTTCTCCTGGTCGGTTTTAATCAGCTGTTAGGTGTTAGCAGTTAGGGGGCTTTGCCTCTACGTATTAGACCTCAGAACTCAGATCTCGGAGCTCAGGAGTTATTTGGGGTATTTCTATGGGTGTTAGAGCTCAGATTTCAGAGGTTAGGATATGGGCTGTCTGCCTCTCGCCTCTTGACTCTGGACTCTGGACTCTTGCTTCTTGCCTCTGGACTATTGCTTCTTGCCTCTGGATTTTAGACTCTGGACTCTTTCTTGCCCCTGGATTCCGGACTCTGGACCCTTGACTCTGGACTCTCTGCCCCTGGATTCTTGCTTTTTTATTGTTGCTTTAAAGTAGGGTGTTGAGGGTCTTCTTGGAGATTGTCAACGGTAGCCAAGCAATTCTTAGAATTCTTCCATTCCTCACTTCTTGATCAAGCCAAAAATATTATCAGATTGTGTGATTTCTATCACACTTTTTTCAATAATAATGTGATTATACTTGACTAAATTAAAAATATTAGATATTCTAATGTATATATTATAGTTATAACTATCCT
>LSQX01333559.1_pt1 | contig 14138 bp, 11 predicted proteins | sample 654561 | NCBI WGS metagenome assembly LSQX01 (sample SAMN04489861, study PRJNA283612) | anaerobic digester metagenome | isolation source: 4 biogas reactors fed with cattle manure at either 37C or 55C with and... | place: Denmark: Kongens Lyngby | collected 2014
GTTCAAAAAATCTCTTCAGAAAAACATTTAATCAATGGTCAAAAACTATCTATTCCAGTCAATGTCACAAGCCAGTTTTATGCCTATCGTCTTTATATCACGCCTACAGAACAAATTCCTCAAGAACCTTATAAAGAGGTTCTCTCCATTCCAGGAACTATTGAAGCGGAAGATTATGATTTAGGTGGGCAAAATAACGCTTATTTCGATATGGACCTAGAAAACCAAGGTGGAGAGTATCGTGAAGATGGGGTGGACATTGTAAAAACAAGTGATGGATATGCTATTGGATACACTGAAGCTGGTGAATGGCTTGAATACACAGTCAATGTAGAGAGAGAAGACGTTTACACTATAGAAGCACGTGTGGCTTCTGGAGGAGATAATTCTTCGTTTAGATTATTCTTAGATGATGAACCGATAGCGGATACTATTAAAGCAGAGAATACTGGCGATTGGGATACTTATACTACGGTTTCTATGGTGACTTCAAAACTCTCCAAAGGGGCTCATGTATTAAAACTTCTCATCACAGGGAGCTACGTCAATATTGACAATTTGAAATTTACAGAAGGGACGAATCGCCTTTCAGAACCGCTTCACTTTATTTCAAGAAAAGGGATGCAAGAGTATCGCGTCTATCATTTGAATGGGGCGCTTCTTGGTAATTATAATGCGGTGGATATGAATTCACTCAAAAGAGAAATGCATCGTTCCAATTTAAAAACAGGTGTTTATTTTGTGCGTTCAAAAACAGGACAAATAAATCAACTCATGGAGTTGAAGTAATAATTTTTGCATCCAAAAAATGCAAAAAAAGCCACAGATACATAAAAGTGGCTCCTTTACGAGACCAAAAGAGGCGTGAGATCTTTTACGCAGTGAAGTTTATGAAGAAATGGCTGAAGCTTTAACGAATATGATATTGGCTGTTCGTAAAGAGTTTTCTGCTGGAGACGAGTTGGGTATTGATTTTGAAGAAAAAGCATTTTATGATATACTTAAAGAGCTTTGCATAAAGTATGATTTTAAGTATCCAGATGATAAAATGATAGAGCTTGCTAAGGCTGTAAAACAATTAGTCGATGGCCAAGCAAAATTCCCTGATTGGAATAAACGTGAAGATATAAAATCCTCTTTAAAAGTAGGTTTAATCCTTCTCTTGGATAATTTCGGCTATCCTCCAGTCGAGCGCGACGAAGTTTATGTCGAAATATTCGAACAAGCCGAGAATTTCAAAAAGAATCAATAGTAAGAATACCCAATATTTATTGCGAGTTATATATCACATCCAAAGAGTAATATGATTATTTTATGTATGAGATGTAGTCCATTCACTCTTTTAAAAGGAATCAGATGATGAGATCATTTTTTTTCTGTGCAGGAGTTCTTCTTTTGAGCTCGTTATCTTTTGCTCAAATGATTATGAAAAAGGAAAAGATGGAAATTCCTAATAATTGGGAGTTAGTGGATGATCCGAGTTACTCTCTTTATTATCCAGATTCATTTGATCTTGATAAAACGGGGCAAATGGGATTGGATGTGGTTTTGCTTTCGAGACAAAATTCTATGAATGATTTGTTTAGAGAAAACATAAATTTAATGATTCAAAATTTAGAGAATACAGGTATTGATCTAAAACAATATGTAGAGATTTCAGAGAATCAAATTAAAATGGTGATTTCAGAGGCTCATATACTTGAATCCAAGAGACTAACAAATAATAATAAGTCATTTCATCGGATTGTCTATACGGGAAAGCAAGAACCTTATTCCTTAAAATGGTTACAATACTATTGGGTTGAAAAGAATAAAGCGTATGTTTTGACCTTAACTTGTGAAGTAGATCAATACGATCATTATGTGAAGGTTGGTGAAAAGATAATCAACACATTCAAGTTGAAATAGTATATGTTAAATGGAAGTAATTTGTAATCTTTTCTATTTTCGTTGTATAGATACAGTTGATACAGATAGCTTCTTTTGGTTTATAAGAAATTATTGCGTATATGCAAAAAATAATCTATTTTGTTTATTAGGTTTGAGTTAAATCTATTATGAGAGGTTTTATATGAATATTAAATATTTGAAAAAGGTTGCTCCAATGTTGGCACTTGCTTTATTGGTAGCATGTGGTGAAGATAATCCAACTAATAGTGATAAAGTAGATGAAAATTTGATTTCTTCTAGTAGTGAAGACGTTTTAGTCTCTTCTAGTAGTGAGATACTGGAATCCTCCAGTTCTTTGCATGTTCCTATAGTTTTAGGCCCTGGTATTTTGGTCGATGATTTCGATGATGGAACGATTGAAAGTTTATTAGGGACAGAGTGGTACACCTTTAATGATGCTGATAATGGCGCTGCCTCTATTATTGAAATGCCATTAAATGCAGAAGGTGGCAATGCTACGACTGGTGAAGGCTATAATTCAGTCTACTCCCTTTCTGTAAAATATTCCCTAAACAAAGGGGATTATGAATACGATCCTTATGTTGGTTGGGGAGTGCAAATTCCTGCTACGGTTGATTTTTCTCGTTTAGGGGGGATTTCGTACTGGTATAAAGGAGGTAAACATACTGTTCGTGTAGAAACTTCTGATATCAAGGACTATGATGTTCACTCAGCTTCTGTAAAGGCCGCTCGCGAATGGACAAAGGTGACTGTTCGATTTAAAGACCTAGCACAAGAAGGCTGGGGTAAAGAAGTGGAATTCAATTCTGCAAATATTACAGCAATCAGTTTTCAAGCGAAAGGAAATTTAGTTGTCGATTCTTTGTTGATTGATAATCTTTATATGATGGATACTTCTGAAGTGGCTAAAGATTTGCCAGACATGCAAATTTATGCTCCTCAAATTCCTTTGGTAGATACATTTGACGTAACCATTAACAATCCTCTTCAAGAATTAGCAATGAAGTATCTAGATAAAGGTCTAAATATTACAAACTGGTTAGAAGAAAACAAAGCCCGTTTCAAAGGTTGGGATCTTGAACCATATGGTGAAAAAGATATTCAGTTGATGGCTTCATCTGGTGTCAAGGCTTTGCGTTTGCCAGTGGATTTAGATGCTTATGCCACTAATCGAGATGCATTTGTTGCAGATACAACCGATACGCTTGCTCTTGTGATGGACACACTCACTCTCTTTACGCTTCTTGATTCTTTAGACGCATGGACATTAAGACATGGTCTTTCTTTAACAATTGATTACCATGAATACGATGGTTCTTTTAATGCTACGAGTTCTGCAAATCCAAAATACCAGGCCATGATGGGTATTGTATGGAAAACAGTAGCTGCTCATTTTGCCAATAGCCCTCGAGAAGATTTGTTCTATGAATTGTTAAATGAACCAGGCATGAATTCAAATGGCAAAATTGCACAAGCGAATTGGACTGCAACAGCTCAAGGATTAATTGATTCGATTCGTACAGTAGATACTACTCGAGCCATTTTATTTGGTGATGTGCAATGGTATGATATTGATAAATTGATTAAACGCGAACCATTTGCAGACAAAAAAATCATTTATGTAATCCACTGCTACGAACCATTTATTTTTACTCATCAAGGTGCTTCTTGGGGTGAAACAGCAACGCTGAAAAACATTCCTTTCCCTTATGATTCTACAAAATGGTCTACTTATAGCGGTGATTTTGGAGTAAAGTCTTCCACAGTAAGCTGGGTAAAAACAGCAGTAAAGAATTACTATAAAACAGGAAACAAAGAAGCCATTATTAATAAAGTGATTCCTGCAAAGAAGTGGGCAGTAGAACATCAAGTGCCAGTGATTCTAAATGAATTTGGTGCTTATAATCTACGCTCGGATCCACAGTCTCGTTTGAATTATCTTCAAGCCATGCGAGAAATGAGTGAGCTCCTTCAAATTCCTTTAACTCATTGGGGTTATACTGGTGGGTTCTCACTTTTTGAAGATGGCGTAATGATTGATGGAATTAAAGAAGCTTTAGGTTTTTAAGTCTCTCATATAACACACGCAGAAACTTCAGAAACTTCGGGAGATTTTCTTCCGAAGTTTTTGTTTTAAAAACATTCAAGTATCTAGGGAAAATTCAAAAAAAGCCAAAAAAACAAAAAAACGGATAATTGTATCCGTTTTTTTGTTTAGAGGCAACGCTCGGACTCGAACCGAGGAATAAGGCTTTTGCGATGATGGCTGCTATGAAAGAGGCTGAAAAACCACTAAAAAATATTCATGCAAAGTTAAGATACAAGGGAATTTGGATTTGGACCAAAGGGGCAATTGAAGAGCATTTGGGTTTAGATGGGAAAAATGAAAGGTGCTGGACTCAGTTCGTAGAACGTGTAAAAAAGGGCAAAATCGAGAGTTTTGTGCCAGATTATGCAAGTATTGAAGAGTTGTGTAAGTGGATTGTTGAAGGAAGTCGCCAAGCATTTTGATAAGCATCTATGGATAAATTGTCCATAGAAAGCCTTTTAGTATCTAAAAAAAAGAATGGTTTAAGAGGTGTTTTCATAAAGGGTCGAAACCAAAGGAGATACTTTTATGAAAAAGACTTTGTGTCAGGTGTGTTTGGTTATCGGGCTCTGTGCAGCAGTTTCTGCTGTAGCAGGTCCTGGGTTAGCTGATGGGGCTAGCAAATTTGTAGGAAATATTACCACAGGTGGGCAGGTCAGAAGTGATTTTGGCACCTATTGGAATCAAATTACAGCCGAAAATGAGTGTAAATGGGCTTCTATTGAAGGAACTAGAGGTAGTTACAACTTTAGAGGTTGTAGAGCAGCCTATGATTGGGCAAAAAATAATGGGGGGCATTTTAAGTTTCATGCCCTAGTTTGGGGATCGCAATACCCTAACTGGCTCAATGGATTAAGCACTGAAGAAACAAAAAAAGCTATTACAGCATGGTTTGATGCAGTTAAAAAAGAATTTCCAGACCTAGAAATGATTGACGTGGTTAATGAAGCTATTCGTACAGGAACAAATTCATACCATTCTGGTTACGGGAAAAATAATAACATTATCCCAGCTCTTGGTGGTGATAACAATGGTGACTATACCTTTGTGACTACTGCTTTTAAGATGGCAAGAGAACGTTGGCCGAATGCTATCTTGATTTACAATGACTACAATACATTCCAATGGAATAAGAATGAAGGCATTGATTTGATCAAGAGGATCAAAGCAGCTGGTGCTCCTGTAGATGCCTACGGACAACAAGCACATGATATGATGACTCAAGGTGGTGGTGCTGGCGGTACTGGAGGCGGCGGCGCTTGTCTCAATTACAATACCTTTAAGAGTACTCTTCAAGAGATATATGATAAAACACAGATTCCTTTATACATTAGTGAATACGATATTTCAACCGCTGATGATAACGTACAGAAACAATGCTATCAAGAACAAATTACTGCCTTCATGGAAGCACCATATGTAGCTGGTATCACTTTATGGGGATACATCTATGGTTCGACTTGGATCGATCACTCAGGTATTATTAAGAACGGACAGGATCGTCCTGCAATGACATGGTTGAAAGACTATTTGTCCAAAAACAAGGGTGTGAATACTACAAATTTAGGTGGTGGAGGTGGAATTACTTCACCTAGTACGGTTCGCGTTGAAGAACAAACAACCGCTGTTACCAAATTAACAACATCCTTTGAAGGTTCCGCTACGTTTGCTATCGAAGGCGGTGATGATGCAGCTTTATTTACTCTCAGTGGTAGTGATTTAGCATTTAAGGCCGCTCCTTCATTTGCTTCTCCAGGTGATGCTGGTAAAGACAATATTTATAAAGTGAAAGTGAAGGCGACTGCAGGTGATAAAACTGCTTCTTTAGAAATGAATGTTATTGTTACTCAAAAGCAAGCCGCTTATAACGGTACTACACCAACACTTCCTGCAAAAATCGAAGCAGAAGCATTTGATGTCTGCGGTGAAGAATGTGCTTATCATGATTCTGATACAGAAAACGAAGGCGATGCAACACTTCGCAATGGTGAAGGCGTTGACGTTGTTCAAATTGGAACAGGGTCAGAATATGCTATTGGATATACAACGGCTGGTGAATGGCTAGAATATACAGTGAATGTAGAAAATGAAGCTGTATACACCTTAACTGCACGTGTAGCTTCTGGAAGTGAAAATTCTTCCTTTAGATTATTCATCGGTGATCAAGCGATTACTGATACAGTCAAAGTTCCAGCTGGCGCTGACTGGGATACATATAGCAACGTGGAAATCAAAACGACCAAGTTGACAAAAGGAACCCATGTCATTAAGCTTGCTATTACAGGAAGCTATGTGAATATTGATTGGTTAGATCTTTCTGATGGAACAAATGGTATTGCAAATTCACTTGGCTTCAATACTTCAGATGTTAAGTCATATCGTATCTATAACTTCAAAGGCGCTTATATGGGAATGTTTAAGGCTTCTGATTTAACTTCATTGAAAAAACAAATGGAAAAATCAGATATTAAAGCTGGCGCTTATATGGTTCGTTCTTTAGATGGTCATACGAATAAGATCATTGAAGTAAAAAGATAGTGGATTTTATTTGAATTTCTCTCAATAAAACACCAGACACAAACCACAAAAAGATTCTCCTAATTTAAGGAGGGTCTTTTTGTGTTTTCGTTTTCATGATAGACATTCTTGCTTCATCATGGTTGGCTTCTTTTTTTATGATGAAGGTGAGAGAAAGATTAGTTTATCTTGATTGGCGTGCAGCTTTGCAGATGATGTAAACATGGTGTTGTTTTACTATACAACAGATTTACAAAGTAATAAGCAACATTAATATAATAAATTATTTAAATTGATATAGGCGTTCTAAGTATTGTTTCAAATTTGTTTGGGTAATATTTGAACAATGACATAATAATAAGGAGTTTTCATGAAACTAAATCAAATATTTCTGATTGGTTTATTATTAATTTCAAGTGTGTTTGCTGCTCCCGTTTCAGAAACACTTCAGGTGGGAAGCGATCAACGAAAGATGCTCACCTATGTGCCTTCGGGCCTTGAGCCAGGATCGCCGTTGATTATTTCCATACATGGAATGGATCAAGATCCAACTTACCAGCACAACAATACTCGCTGGGACCAAGTGGCGGATACTGCCCGTTTTGCTGTGGTATACCCACAGTCCATGCAATCTGGATTTTCTACATGGGATATCAATACCAAGAGTACATCGAATAAAGATATTCAGTTTTTTCTAGCAATTATTGATGATATGGAAGAACGTTATCAAATTGATCGTAATCGAGTTTACCTTGGAGGATTTTCCATGGGCGGCATGATCAGTTATCTTGCAATGGGAGTTATTGCAGACAAAATTGCCGCCTTTGCTCCTATCTCGGGTTACCTTTTGGGGGGTGATTCTTATCAGAGTTCTCGTCCTATTCCCATTATTCATACACATGGAACTAACGATGGTGTTGTGGGCTATGACGGAGTCGCTAATATTGTCTCAGGATGGCGTACACGAAATGGTTGTCCAAGCCAAGCCACAACGACACAACCTAAGTCTGGTACGACACGCGACTTCTGGGGCCCATGCGATGAAGGGGTGGACATGGTTTTAGTGACGATACAAGGAAAAGACCATGAACCTTCTGGTACGAGTGTTGAAATTTGGAACTTTGTAAAAAATTATTCCTTGGGTCCTGTAGGGTTTGCTTTTAAGACAAAAGCAAAAATTTCTTTGAATCCAGGTGCAACTCAAGTGGCGAAACTCGAAACCAATGGCGAAGGGACTGTTTCTTTTTCTATTAGTGGTGGCGCTGATAAAGATAAGTTTGTCATCAATGGAAGCGACTTGAGCTTTAAAGAGGCTCCTGCCTACCAAGCGAATGGCTCCAATCAATATGCGGTCTCCATCACAGCAAAAGCGGGTGATGAAACAGCGACATTAGACATGACAGTGACTATTTTAAAACCGCAAACGCCTTACAAGGGTACAGCTTGGGCTATACCCGGCAAAATCGAAGCGGAAGACTATGATGTGGGTTCTGATGAAAATCCGTCTTATTACGACCTCGGCGGTGGATCTGCTTCAGAACAAACGGATTATCGTACTGATAAAGTCGATGTAATCAAGAGCATTGGAAGTGGTTATGCTGTTGGGCATACACAAACTGGTGAATGGATGGAGTATACGGTCGATGTGAAAACAGAAGGTGTGTATACCCTTGAAATTAATGCTGTTTCTGGAAATGATGGTTCTTCTATCCGCTTGTTCATCGGTGATGAGCCGATTACAGAGAATATTACGATTCCAAATACGGATGCTAGTTATGCAACTTATGGCGTGGTCACAGCGAAAACATCAGCGCTCTTCAAGGGGACTCATGTGATTCGACTCGAAATCACAGGAAGCTGGGCTGATATTGATTGGTTGAATTTTTCTAACGGAACTACATCTATTGAAAATACAGTAAATTACAGTAATTCAGGTATAAAGAGCTATCGCATTTATAATTTCCAAGGTGCTTATATGGGAACATTTAATGCCTCTGATTTGACTTCATTGAAAAATGAAATCAAAAAATCAAATGTAAAAACTGGCGCTTATATGATTCGTTCAACAGACGGTCATGTGAATAAATTAATTCAAATTAAGAAATAATAAGTTCTGATTTTCTATTAATAAAATAATAGATGCAAATCAAAATAATCCTTCTCTTCACTCGAGAAGGATTTTTTTTTGCTTTTATAACCCTTTTTCAGATTATTCAAAACAACCCAATTTTGGTCAAATTCTTGAATTTTAAGTCAAAATGGTGAAGAAATAGATTTATGTATGCTTCTAGACATAGGCTCATGTTTTTAAACAAGTAAAACTTGAGGATTGGTTTTGTTTTTATAAGGAGTGTTGTATGAGGCAATTTCAAACATTAATGCTTGGTTTTTGTTTAATCTCAAGTGTATTTGCAGCCCCTGTTTCAGAAAATATTATGGTGGGTTCAACTTCACGTAATATGTTGACGCATGTGCCATCAGGTTTAGAAAAAGATTCTCCATTGTTTATTTCTTTACATGGAATGAATCAAGATGCTCCTTATCAACAAGGAATGGCTCATTGGGAAGATATAGCTGATACGGCTCGTTTTGCAGTGGTGTATCCTAATGGGATTAATAAATCATGGGATCTCTCAGGTAATCGAGATATTGATTTTGTCCTTGCTATTATTGATACGATGTATAATCGTCATCAGATTGATCGCAATAGAGTATATCTTTCTGGATTTTCGATGGGAGGAATGTTTACTTATCATGCAATGGGACGTATTGCCGATAAGATTGCCGCCTTTGCTCCAGTTTCAGGATATCCAATGGGAGGTAGTGCTTTTCAGAGTTCTCGTCCAATCCCCATTATTCATACACATGGAACCTCTGATGATGTAGTAGGTTATAGCGGAGTCGCTAAGATCGTTGAGGGATGGCGTAAAAGAAATAATTGCCCAAGTCAAGGTGTCACAACTACTCCTTATCCACAATCTAAACCAAATTCAAAATCAAAACTGGACTTTTGGGGCCCTTGTGATGACGGCGTGAATGTCGCTTTACTTACTCTTGATGGAAAGGGACACTGGCATTCTAATGATGGCGCTGTTGGAGTACATTCGAGTCATGAAATTTGGAATTTTGTAAAAAATTATTCTTTAACAGGATCTTCACTTTCCGTTGTTCAATATCAAGGAACATCACAAAAAGCAAGTGTTCCTATTTCTCAAAATAAAGTGTATTTCCGAATCGATATGGATTTCACGAATCAAACGGATAAAGCCTATTTCTTTTATAGCTTAGATAGTTTGAATTGGAAAACTATTGGTGGCACTCTTTCAATGAGATATACGCTAGGTATGTTTGTCGGCTATCGTTTTGGCTTATTTAATTATGCTACAAAAACGGCTGGTGGCTATGTGGATTTTGATTGGTTTAAAATTGGTGCTACTGTGGATCAAGAAATTAAACTTCCTCCTCTTGTTTTTGAAGAAATCCCTCAAGAGCCTTATAAAGGTGTTTTGACCATACCAGGAACAATTGAAGCGGAAGACTATGATATTGGAGGGCAAAATAAATCTTATTTCGATATGGACCTAGAAAACCAAGGTGGAGAGTATCGTGAAGATGGGGTGGACATTGTAAAAACAAGTGATGGATATGCTATTGGATACACTGAAGCAGGTGAATGGCTTGAATACACAGTGAATGTGGACACAGAAGATGTGTATACAGTGGATGCGCGAGTGGCTTCCGGTGGAGACAATTCTTCGTTTTAAAGCATCATTTTGATTTTAGAGTGAGTCTTCTTGTTCAGCTTTGTATTGCTTAAATCCACCAGAGAGATTAAATACCTTTTTAAATCCATTATTCAAAAGAATATTCTGAGCCGCATTTCCTGTAGTTCCTTTATTGCAATAAACAATATAAGGCTTTTCAGGATCTAGTTTTGCCGTTTTTTTGCGAAGATTCTCAGGCATCATGTTTTCTGCATTTTCCAGATGATCTTTCTTAAACTGAGCTACAGCTCGTGCATCCATAATATGAGTTTCTGGGTGTTGCTTTTGGAGCTTTTGGAGCTCTGTTTTAGTAATTACAGGACGATTTCTGTGAATTATATTATCTAGTATCATCCCAGTATACATCACAGGATCTTTAGTTGTTGAAAACGGTGGAGCATAAGCTAGATCTAAGTGAAAAAGATCTTCGACTTTGGCTTGAAAAGTAATTGCTGTTGCAAAAACATCAATTCGCTTGTCTACTCCTTCTTTACCAACAATTTGAGCGCCAAGCAATCGGCCCGTTTTACGATCAGCAACTCCTTTAATTACCATTTCTTTGCCATTCAAATACTCGGGCTTATGGGGTTTAATATTATGGCAAATAACGGGATCAAAGCCCTCATCTATAGCTTCCTTCTCAGAAAGTCCAGTCGTCGCAACCGTCATTTCAAACACACGAAAAATTCCTGTACCGAGGATTCCACGAAACTCAAGAGATCCCCCAGTTATCTGATCTCCAGTAATGCGTCCAGTCTTATTCGCTGTAGAGCCTAGAGGACGATATACAGGCTTATTTGTTATTAAGTGAAAATGCTCAATGCAATCGCCACAAGCATAAATATCATTGATATTCGTTTGCATTTTAGAATTGACTTGGATAGCGTTTGCAGTACCTAATGAGATTCCTGCAGCTTTTGCAAGAGCTGTATTGGGGCGCACTCCTGTTGAAAGCAATACCATAGAGGCTTCCACCTTCACTCCATTTGATAGTTCAATAGTTTCCGCCTCTATTGACTGTATGGAGGCTCCAAGAATCACTCGAATTCCTTTTTCTTTTAAGTGATGTAACACATGAATAGCCATATCACGGTCAAGGCCAGGAGTCACTTGCGGCAGTTTTTCTATAAGCGTCACTGAAATGCCTAAACCGACTAAATTTTCACAAACTTCAAGCCCAATAAACCCTGTTCCAACAATTGCCACTTTTGATATTTTTTTAGCATTAATAAAATCTTTAATACGAAGCATATCGTTAATGCTTCTCAATACAAAAATATGTTCTCTATCGGCTCCTAGAATAGGCGGCACAGTGGCACTGGCTCCTGTGGCGATTACAAGCTTATCATAATAGTCTACAATCACAGCTCCTGATTCAAGATTTTTTACGGTAATCTTTTTTTCTGTTGGGGAAATGCTCATGACTTCATGTCGAATTAAAACATCTACATTGTATTTTGTTTTAAAAAAATCTGGGTTTCGAGGGGTGAGTTTTTGGAGATCAACTACTTCATCTCCAAGATAGTAGGGCATGCCACAACCAGAATAAGAAATATAGTTGTCTTTTTCGTAAATTACGATTTCGGCCGTTTCATTGTTACGTCTGGCTTTTGCTGCAGCAGATGTTCCTGCCGCAACGGCTCCAATAATTACAATACGCATTTCGCATCTCCTGACAGGGGTGTGAAAAACCTATAAAGAAGATAGATAATATAGGCTTAAAACAATCAAAATTGCGGTTTTTATCCCATCTTTATTTTTCTAGGCATCTATTTTTTATGATGATTTAGACAAATTATCCATACGAATGCAGTATTATGAAGAGAGAATTTCTCCTCTTTTATTTATAATATCTATTAGTAGAAAGGGATTCTAGTTGCAAATGAATTATCAAACGCAACAGGCATTTATGCATAAATTGGGTTTGCTGCATAAAAAAACTCCAAACGATCAAACCTTGTTTCTCTATCTAATTCAAGGCACATTAGCCGCTAACGACGCTCTAAATCAATTTGAAGAAAAAGCCTGGGGCGATCCAATTGTGATGAATACAAAAGAAGAACTCAATCATGCTTTTGAGGAATTAAGAAATCATTCCTTCATTAAACATGGTTAGTGACTTTATTCGTCAACAAAATCGAAATCCTCGCAAGTGAATAAAGAATAGAATTCGTGATATAAATGTATCATCACCTCCATTCGATATTTTTGCATAGGGCAAGAGAGATTGGCTCCAGAATCACATTTGAGATAAGATGATATTCCATTATCCATATTACAAGACTCAACGAACCAGTCAATCGAATAAGGTGTATTGGAAATGTCTACATACTCAAGACATATTTTTTCATCATCATCGATAATAGTGCAAGAAAAAGTATTTTTATCCACAACATTAGATGATGACAGAGGATTAGTGGATTGACTAGAAGAACTGTTGAAAAAACTTCCACCTGGGTCTGTAATATCAGTGGAGGATTTACTATCGGAACAGGCTATCAATTCAAAAAACAGGATAACAAAAAACAGAGGAATAACCTGAATGAAATATTTATTTAAACTTTTCATAGAAACCCTTTAGAATTAATGGATAATTATATTAAAGATAAGTTAAAAACCGAAATATAGGCCATTTTTTTATAACACTTTATTTTTTTTAGATTCTTCTTTTGATTTTATGGTATCATCTCTTCAATTTAAATGAAGATTTTATTTTATTCACCTCATATTTTGAGGCGATTAGCCATTTTATCTTGAATAACACCTAAAGACACCCTAATCGTATCATTTTTTGAGGGGAACGGATGTTTACTTCGAGAGATGCTAATGTCTAAATTCTAAGGTGGTTCGCAATGACGGGGTGTCTGTGCTGGATTTAGGCTGAGCTTTTTTTATCGATTTTTATTTTGAAGGTAATAAGTTTCTTGTTCTTGAGCTAATTGATTTCCTGTTAAAATCCATGTGTCTGGTTCACCAGAGCGATAAGTTACTGTGAGGGAGAATGTGTCTTCGCTTTGTAAAACTTCTGTAGGCATTTTCCAGTAATTTTCTGCTTCTATGGCGAGTTCAAGATTATATAAAGTGCTGTCATTTCGATTCACAAGAGTAATGCTTTTGAGTGCATCGGGAGGATTTCTCACTTGAATTAAACTCCAATACTGACTGCTTCCTTCTTTGGTGTAAATTGCTGTTGAATCTCCATATACATTTTCATTTCCGTTACAAGGTACAAATTCCCATTCGCCTTCGTATCGGCCTACTTCTTTTCCCATTAGGTCCAGTGTAGGGGCTCCTCCTAAGTCAATTCCACAATATTCATCTGGACATTTGTCTGTGATTCTGACAATTGTTTTTTTCCAACCTGTTGGTGTTTTGACTTTTACAGAGACACAGGCACCGCAGGCGAGTCCATTATTCCAAGGGCCTAAATTATCTCCACTATTTTGATGCACATGCACTGCTGCGTAATATTGAATATTTGTTTCTCCATAATTACAAGCACCTCCTTGACTTGTTTCTTGTTCTATAATAGAACCGTAACTGGTGACAGAACCCGAGCCACCATTTTGATGCAATGTCGGAGCAGAGGGCGGAAATGAATTACAGGCTATGCATATTCCAGAGGAATCTATAGTAGATGATAAATTCGAAGATGAAATGTGGATCGAGGAAGAACTAAAATTCAGTGAAGAACTAGTCATGAGTAAAGAAGAGGATATTGCAATCTCTTTTGGAGCTAAATCTGTTTTTGTAAGGCTAACTTCCTTTTTTTCACAAGAAATAAGTAATGCGCATATTAAAAAAACCAATTGCTTCATTTTATTAAATTAATTAAAAAAGTACAGAAGGATTTATAA
>LSQX01062288.1_pt1 | contig 14136 bp, 15 predicted proteins | sample 654561 | NCBI WGS metagenome assembly LSQX01 (sample SAMN04489861, study PRJNA283612) | anaerobic digester metagenome | isolation source: 4 biogas reactors fed with cattle manure at either 37C or 55C with and... | place: Denmark: Kongens Lyngby | collected 2014
TGGCTGAACACTTATGATTTGTTCCGGGTAGTAATCAGTGGCCCCCTGCGCATCCGTTCCTACCAGAGGAATATCCGCCCACCGGTCTTTATTGACATAAGCATAGGCAGTTACCGGGGTTACAGTATCCTTATTCATGCCGCCGATCCCCACCACTTTGTCAGCCAGCCCCAGATAGACGATCATACGCGGGGTATTCCCCAGGGGAACAATTTTCTCCACCGCAGAGGATATCGTAACTTGACGACCCACGCTGTCAGTTATTGTTCGGGAAATAGTTTCTGCGTCTTCGAGTGTTGTCACTGCTATATTATTGCTGCCGCATCCGGCCATTAGACCAACAATAAAAAAAACCAGTATTATTAATACCATTGCTTTACTTAATTTTTGCATTCGTTTCCGCCCTTTCATTTTAGAAATTTATGGCTTCCGTCCGCCTTCCAGTATTAATGATCCTGCAGTCGGTGCTACCAGCCCCGGCTATAGTTTTTAAAACAGTCGACACATACGATTTTACCCTCTTGCAGCCGCATTTTATGCTCCGGGGCCCCTTCGCCGCAGATTTCGCAAAGAATAGTAGTAAAAAGCCGGGCTTTTTCCGGTAACTCAAATTCAGGTTCTGAAAAGGTAAATATTTCATCCACCGGGGCATTGAGCAGGTATTCCTGCCACTGAGAACGTTCCAGTCCGTCATGATTTTTAGCCTTGAGGCATACTCGTATTCTCTTGTCGTTTTTGCGGTCGTAAAAAGAAAACGCCTGCTTGCCTGTACCGCGATAAAGCAGGTTTCCCTTGCCAAGGGTACAGCTCAAGATGGCCTGAACAGCATCAACACCGCAGGCATCGTTTTCAGTAACACAAACGATTTCTTCATCATCTGATACCCCAATTCCTATCTTTTCCGCTGCCGCCTGGCAGGCCTTGAAGCCTATAGCCAGACCGGGGCACTGGTGACCATGAAATGCCACCGATTTTTCCCATAGTTCCTTATTCATCTGCATCCCCTCCTTTAGTCTTAAACCAATCCCGAAAAACAAAAAAGGCCATTAAGCAGTAACAACTGCCTGCAGCCTTCATGACATAATTATAGGTATGGCGTTTTTCCCTTTTAATGCGGCAAACCCGTTTGGCAGATTTCTTTCTGCCGTGGGCATTTCTTATGCCCATTTTTCAATATAACCATTATCCCCTGGTTATTGACAATATCCCATGCCCCCTCTCCTCTATCCCTCCCTAATGGTTAACAAATGCGGGGAATATGCTCCCCTTCCAGCATCCCCAATATCCGCCGGGCCCCTAATTCTGTTTCCAGCAAAACCATGCCGGCTGGTTCACTGGTTACTTCCCCAATGATAGCGGCATCTTCGCTTAATCTATGGGTGTGCAGGTCGGACAAAATTTCTTCCACAGCTTCAGCTGCCGCATAGATTACCATTTTTCCTTCATTGGCCATATAAAGTGGATCCAAACCCAGCATATCGCAGGCGCCTTTCACGGTTGCAGAGACCGGGATCTGGTTTTCTTTGATTATGATTCCGATTTCGGCCTGGCCGGCAATTTCATTCAGCACCGTTGCCAGTCCCCCTCGGGTAGGATCACGCATACATTTGATGGCGCCGTTATATTTACTGGTCATTGCCGCCAGATGGAATAAGGGCGCACAGTCACTTAATACCGGGGTACTGAAGCGCAAACCCTCACGCTGCGCCAGGATGGCCAGACCATGATCTCCGACAAAGCCCGTGATGATTATTTTATCTCCTGCAGCAATCCTTCGGGGCTGGCAATCGATGCCGGCCGGGATGATCCCAATCCCGGTAGTGTTGATAAATAAACCATCTGCACTTCCCTTCTCCACCACTTTGGTATCCCCGGTCACCAGTTTAACACCGGCCTCTCGCGCCGTCTGGGCCATGGAAGCAACGATTTTCTTAAGGTCGGAGATCAGGAATCCTTCTTCAATAATAAAAGCTGTCGACAGATATAAAGGCTGGGCTCCGCAGGCTGCCAGGTCATTTACAGTTCCGCAGACTGAGAGTTTTCCTATATCTCCGCCCGGAAAAAAAAGTGGTGTGATAACAAATGAATCTGTTGACATAGCCAGTCTGCCGGCCGGTAATTCAAGGACCGCCCCATCCAGCATGGGGTCCATGATCTCATTATTCCAGGCTGTCTTAAACAGAGTATCGATCAGATTCTGGCTCATCAAACCTCCGCTGCCGTGTGCCATCATAATGCGTTCCGTTTTCATAGGCTTGCTCCTTTGACCTGTATATAACGAAAATAGGCTGCGCAGGATCCTTCCTGGGAAACCATGCAGGGTCCAACTGGTTTTAAGGGTGTGCAGACTTTCCCAAATAATGCGCATTCAGGCGGAATTATCCGGCCAGTCAGCACTTCACCGCAGGCACAGCCTTTGATGGGGATCTCTTCCCGTTCAGCAATATCAAACTTCAGCCTGGCATCCATATGGGCGTATTCCTGGCGCAAAACCAAGCCACTGTCAGGGATGATTCCCAACCCCCTCCACCTGGCTGCCGACGGTTCAAATATCTGCTTTATTATTTCCTGTGCCGCTTTATTCCCTTCTGCTTTTACCACCCGGCGGTATTGGATCTCTACCTGTGCCTGAGTGTTTTTTATCTGCAGGATCAGACGATAAATTCCTTCCAGTATATCCGGTGTCTCAAAACCGGTAATAACACATGGTTTGTTATATTTTTCTGCCAGTTGTGCATAAGGTTCTGTCCCAATCACGATGGAAACATGGCCGGGACAAATCAGGCCGTCAACCTTGACAGCGGGATCAGAAAATATATTTTCCAGTGCCGGCGGGACCAATTTATGCAGGGAAAACACCGAAAAATTCCGCAGTCCCATTTCTCCTGCCTGCTCCAGGGTTGCCGCAATAGCCGGCGCAGTGGTTTCAAAACCAATACCCAGGAATACCACTTCCTGCCGGGGGTTCTCTCCGGCTATCCGCAATGCATCAAGAGGCGAATAGGCAATGCGGATGTCGGCTCCCTCACTGCGGGCTTCCTGCAGACTCCCCCTGGTCCCCGGCACCCTGATCATGTCGCCAAAGGTGACCATGATAAGGTTCTGCCGCTGCGACAGTTCAATCACTGCATCAATATCACTTTGCGAAGTTACACAAACCGGACAGCCAGGTCCAGACAACAGCCGCACATTCTTCGGCAGCAACTGACGGATTCCGCTTTTAGCGATGGCCATCGTATGGGTGCCGCATACTTCCATAAGGGATATATCCAGGTCTGCGGTTTGCAGCACTTTCAATAATTTTCTCTGATACTCCGATAGTTCACTCATATTTCGCCATTTCCTCAAAGTATTGCATAGTTTCAACTGCAATACTTTCATCGATAATTTCCATGGAAAAACCGGCATGGACCAGAACATACTGGTCAACCATCACTTCCGGTGTTAGCCGGGTGCTGATTTCGGTTTGATTATTGTTCACATCCACCACTGCTACATAATTGTCCAGGAGTCTGATGATCCTGGCTGGTACCCCCAAACACATTATTTTATCACCTCACTGGCGATCATGGCCTGCCCCAGAGAAATGCCCCCGTCACCGGACGGGACTAACTGGTTATAATAGACGGCAAAACCCTGACCGCTTAATAATTCATAAACCCGGGTCAATAATAATTGATTATTGAAGACGCCGCCGGAAAGTACCACCTGATTTATCCCTTCCGCCTCCCTGATTTTAAGCAGAGTATCCTTGAACATCTCTGCCAGGGTCAGATGGACCTTTTTAGCTATGCGGCCCCGATTTTGATAGTTTTCAATATCCGGCAGCAAATCCTGCCACATCGGCAATACATCCATGAGCCATATTCCCTCTTCTTTTTCCAGCTGATAGGCATAATGGTCTATTTCATATTTATCGGCAGCTGCCTCCAGTTCAGCCGGAGCCTGCCCTTCGTACCGGTTAACCGTACAGATTCCCAGGATGGCCGAAACTGCGTCAAATAGTCGTCCACAGGATGATGTCAATGGTTCCTTACCGTTGTCAAGCCTTCGTATGATCAGTTCACTTTCCTCCCTGGTCAAATCCGGCAGTAATTCTTCCGCCAGCCGCAGCCCCTTATCACCCAATGTACGGTACAGGTAAACCAGTGCCATCCGGTATGGCCTGTCTGCAGTTACGTCCCCACCGGGCAGGGGCATATATTTTAAATGTGCCAGGCGGGTAAAACCGCAGTAATCCCCGCGGAATATTTCCCCTCCCCATATTGCCCCGTCAGTTCCCCAGCCGGTCCCATCACAAATCAATCCCAATACTTCTTCCTGCAATTGGTTTTCCGCCATGGCCGATGCCATATGGGCGTGATGGTGCTGTATTGCCAGTTTTCTTATATCTTTCTGCCCTCTGGCCCAGCGGCTGGTTTGATAGTCTGGATGCATATCATGAGCGATTATCAATGGTTCTACATTCAGCATCTGCTTAAACCGACTGACGCCCGCCTGAAAATTAACATAATTATTATAATGATTTAGATCTCCCCAGTGCTGGCTTAAGAATGCATCACCCTTCCTGGTAATACAAAAAGTGTTTTTCATTTCGCCTCCCACAGCCAGAACAGGTTCAGTCAGTACGGGTATGGTGATGCCAGCCGGCACGAATCCCCGAGCCCGGCGAAACATCTGGGCTGTGTTCTGACTATTCACCCGCATAACTGAATCATCACAGGGATTATAAATTTCCCGGTCATGCAGCAAGAAATAATCTGCCACCTCATTTAGCTTTTCGACGGCCTCGTCATTGTCAATTATCAAAGGTTCATCACTGATATTGGCACTGGTCATTATCAGTATTTCCAGTTCATGGTCAAACAAGAGATAATGCAAAGGAGTATAAGGCAGCATTACCCCCAGGGTATCAAGCCCCGGGTGTATTTCATCCCCTGCCAGTGCCGAATCCTCTAACCGATTCAGGATTACAATCGGTGCCTGCCGGGAAAGCAGCCAGCGTTCCTCTTCCAGGTTTATCATGCAATGCTTTCTGGCTGTCTCAATATCCCTGACCATTACCGCAAAAGGTTTCTTGTCCCTTTTTTTCCTTTTTCTCAGCCTGGTTACTGCCTGTCGAATGGAAGCATCTGCCGCCAGATGAAAACCGCCCAGACCTTTTACTGCAATAATATTACCGGCCTTCAGCAACTCCCGCGGATCCTTCTCTACTTTGTTCCCCTGTCCGTCAGTAAGAAATATTTGGGGACCGCAAACCGGACAGGCATTGGGCTGAGCATGAAACCTACGATGCAGAGGGTTTTCATATTCTTTTTGACAGTCTGGGCACATGGGAAAACCCGACATAGTAGTTTTAGCCCGGTCATAGGGCACATCTTGTATGATCGTATAACGGGGGCCGCAATTGGTACAATTAGTAAAAGGATACCCGCAGCGGCGATCTGATCGATTCAGCACTTCCTGGCGGCAGTCTTCGCAAAGGGCAATGTCGGGTGAGATCATCACCGCTTTATCTTCCTGATCATCACTGGCAATGATACAAAACTGATCAGATCCCCTTACCTCAACGGGCTTTGCTTCCCAGCTGCGAATAACAGCTAATGGCGGCGGCTCCTCGATAACTGCCTGAATAAATCTTTTCAGCCTCACTTCCGGTCCTTCAGCCTCGATAATGACCCCGGTAGAATTATTCTGGATCCAGCCGGTCAAACCATATTCTCTGGCCAGACGAAAAACATGGGGTCTGAAACCAATGCCCTGTACAATACCATAAATTTTGATCTGGTACCTGCTGATACACATCTGCATAGCAATGCCTGCTTCATTATTTTTTAAAATGCGGACGGCAATGCCGCCCGCCAGGGTCTTGTCACATAACCATCATTGTGTTGATTTCTTCCATGATCAATTCCGTCAGACGAGGAAGTTTTTCTGCAACTCGGGGGGTAAGTTCCAGTCCCCAGTCGACCACCGCTGGTTCCACCCCAAAAACTATGATATTAGGATAATGCCCCAGCATATTGACCATTTTTACAGCTTCGATAAAATGTATCTGATGAACAGAGGTACAGTTATCCTGCGGTCTTAAGCCCAGTTCTTCATAAGCTGCCCGGTACATGGTCCCCGGCTCTCCCCCAGCCTGGATGGCATCGACGATGATCAGGTTATCATACTGGCAGAAGATATCTACCAGATCATAACTATGTGTCCCCCCATCAATGACTTCCACGCCTTCCGGCAGTTCCATTTCCCGTAAACAGTTGACGGCATGGACCCCTACTCCTTCATCCTGTAATATATAATTACCTATTCCAACAACCACCAACTTATTCAAATTGGTCCCCCCATTTACATGTTTATCGAATTATCCTGTTCCTGTTCATGGTAACCATGATGAAAATCTTCCGGAATCTTACCGGTAAACATTGATTTCAAAACCGGTATCCCTTCAGCCACGTCGAGATAAACATGCAGCAGGATTGACAGTACAAAAATCCAGGTAACGATATAATGGATGAGCCGTACTGCCATATATCCTCCCAAAACACCGCCGAGCCACATGAAGGTATCCGGTTTGTACATAATAAAGCCGGTAATGATCTGGATCAGTGCCAGAGCCAGCCAGCCGGTATACATCGCCTTTTGTCCTGGATTGTATTTCCCGTAATAGGGATGATCATCGGCCATAAACATATAATATTTCAGCATGCTGGGTAATTTTTTGGTGTCTTCAATAACGTCGTAAACAATGTTTTTCGCATCTTTAGCAGCGATGGCATAATAAACTCGGCCAATAACACCGGCACAAAGCAGATAAGCCATGGCAAAGTGCAGCATGCGCGGGGCATCCATGTTGCTGAACAGTGGAAACCCATGCGGACTATGAATATAATATCCAGTCAATATCAGCAGGATGATCGCTATCATATTGGACCAGTGGAATATCCTTATCCATGGAGAATGCCTTTCAACCATTATTTTAACCACTAGTTCACCCCCCTAATTGATCTGGAATTGTTTGACCACTTTTTTATCCGGGGTCATTATATGAACAGCACAAGCCAGGCAGGGATCAAAGGATCTTATAACTCTCACTACTTCAACCGGGTTAGCAGAATCCGCGACCGGTGTTCCAATCAAAGCTTGTTCCATCGGTCCCTTAACATCGCGGTCATCTTGCGGTGACATATTCCAGGTACTGGGGACAACCGCATTATATATTTCCGTCCTTTTGCCTTTTATCTTGTTCCAATGTCCCAGTGCTCCCCGAGGGGCTTCCACCAGTCCCATGCCCTGCGCCTGGCCGGGTATTTTATAGGGAGTTGCCACCGGCTGCCCGGGAACTAATTTTTCTGCCCATCCATCCATGGCCTCAGCGATGATGGAACATTCGACCGCCCGGGCAAAATGTCTGCCCAAAACGGAAAAGGCTTTATCTCCCAATCCGGCTACATCTTTTTGCTTCATGACCCATAAACGTGCCAGCGGTCCGACTTCCATGGGATGTCCATTGTAACGCGGTGCCTTGATCCAGGAATAAGCATTCTTCTTTCCCGCATTCGGTTTGACTACTGATTCGGTTGGTTTAACACCACCGGTATCATCATCATACCAGGCGTATTTTACTTCTTCTGTAATCTTATCCGGATCAAATTCCTTGAATTGTCCCTGCAGATAAATACCGGAAGGATAGAATTTTTCCTTGTTTACATGATCATGGCCCTCTTCCAGGGGAAAGGAACCATAGGAAAGCATGTTCATACAGCCCTGGCCAATCTCAAACCAATCCGGATAAGCCCCGGCCACGGCCTGTACGATGGGAATATATACATTATTGATAAATCCCTGCAATTCTTTTAGACGATATTTAAAATCAATTATTTTTTGAGCATCGGGAATTTCTGTGGTTCCTCCCGGTACGATGGCTTGCTGATGTGGCATTCTCCCCCCCCAAAGTGCTACCATTTCGTGTGCTTTGGCCCGCATTTTCAATGCCTGCAGGTATGCATCCACTGCCGCTTTATTAATATCCGGCGCTAAGCGAAAATCCGCTTCATACCGGGGCACAAAGGGCGGCACATCCGGACCTTTCACATAATCGAGGGCAGCCAGGTGGAAGAAATGCAATATATGGGATTGAATATAATTGGATCCTAATATCAGGTTTCTGATGATCCTACCATTGGGCGGCGGTTCAATTCCAAAAGCATTGTCTAAAGCCAGCGATCCCGCGCTGGCGTGGGCTACCGGTCAGACTCCGCAGGTTCTTTGCATGATATGGACAGCATCCTGGGGGTCACGGCCCTGCATGATGAGTTCCAGACCTCGGAACATCATTCCCATGGATTTGGCATCCGTTACCTTTCCGCCCTCAACCTCAACTTCTACCGCCAGGTGTCCTTCAATACGCGTAACTGGATCTATAATGATTTTTTCTGCCATTATTCCCCACCCTCTTTCTCTTCCTGCTTGTCAGGACCTATCCTGCCGGTAACCACATTGCCCGCCAGATGACCGCCGATTCCCAGAACTGTCGCTCCCAGCAGCACGCCGCCAATGTTATCGACCGTTGTGGATATGGTTGGTGAAACCCCCATTTGCGCCATTCTTTCATAGATAGGCCAGCCAGGGAACTGGGGCTCTGTGCAGGCAAGACAGGGGGCACCTGCTTTAATGCAAGTATTCACCCCATTGTTCCATAAACGGTTGGTGGAATCACAATGGGCCACCGGTCCTTTGCAGCCAAGTTCCAGAAGGCATCCAGGTTCACCAAAAGTTCTGGCAAAAATCGCATTGTCAAAATACTGTCTTCTTTGACAATTATCATGAATTATGCCGCCGAAGAACATCCGGGGACGCCCAAAAGTATCTAACTCGGGAAGATCATTATAAAGCAGCACATGGGCAATTGTTCCCACGATCCAGTCGGGATGGGGCGGGCAGCCCGGAATGTTTATGATGGGTACATTTTTTACAATTTCTGAGACTGGTTTGCATTTGGTCGGGTTGGGCGGGGTAGCCGGGATGCCTCCGAAAGATGAGCAGGTACCCACACTCAAAATAGCCATTGCCTGGCTGCCAATCTCTTTTACCGCATCCAGGAAAGTCCAGTGTTCGCCATTCCTTTCGCCAATTACACAATATTTGCCGTCTTCTGCCACCGGGACGGCACCTTCAACTACCAGAATATAATTGCCCTTATGTTCCTGCATGGTTTTAAGGATACCTTCTTCGGTAGCCATATTGCCTGCTGCAGCCATGAGCGTCTGATGATAACGCAGACTAATTACTTCCAGTAAGACTTTTTCAATATTGGGATGAACAGTATTCAGCAGTGAAACCGAGCAGCCGGAACAGCTCCCGCCCTGGATCCAGATGACCGGCGGAGCACCGGCTTCGACTGCCTGAGCCATATATGGCGCCAAATATCCTGACAAAGATATCGCAGCTGCCGATCCGGCACAAACTCGCAGAAAGTCGCGTCGACTTAGTTTCTTAGGCATTTAAAACATTCCCCCCATTCAAATATTAAAAATACTACTCTCCAGTTCCCATCTTTCCCCCAATTATTTCTCTAATATGACTTTACAGCCGATTTCTTTTTTTCCACCTCCTTCAGCAGCCACTCTATCCAATTATCAATACCTTCCCCGGTACGCCCGGAAACTTCAAAAACCTCCGCCAAAGGATTAATCCGGTCCAGATCTTCACGGAATTGGCCCAGATCAAAATCAGTATATGGCAGCAAATCTATTTTATTCAGGATCACTGCCCGAGCCTGACGAAATATCAAGGGGTATTTCATCGGTTTGTCATTGCCTTCGGCAGTACTTAAAACCACAACACGAAAATCCTCACCCAGGTCAAATTCAGCCGGGCAGACCAGGTTGCCGACATTTTCTATAAACAGCAGTTCTATATCTGCAGATGGCAGCTGCCCATAGGCCTTCTCCACCATCCCGGCGTCCAGATGGCAGGCCCCTTCAGTATTTATCTGCACAACCCCTATTCCCTTGTTACCAATCCGGACCGCATCCTGGTCAGTATATAGATCCCCTTCTATCACGCTCATATTGATCCTGCCCGCCAGTTGTTCTATGGTCCGTTCCAGAACCGTGGTCTTGCCGGCACCGGGCGAACTCATCAAATTTATCACCAATGCCCCCTTTTCTGCAAAAAGCCGTTGGTTCTTTTTAGCCAGAAGTTCATTGGCCCCCAGCAAATTCGCCGTCATTTTTATCTGCACATCAATGTTCCTCCCCTTCATAACTTTCAACATATAATTCCCGCCCGCTTATCATTTCGGTCGCTGTTGTTCTGCAAAAGGGACAAGAGTATGAATGATTATTATCCGGAATAAACTCCTGTCTGCATTCCTGGCACTGCAGGATGGTTTCCCGCTCCTGAATCAAGAGTTCTGAACCCTTAAACAATGGTTCCTGACCGCTTAAGACTTCAAAGCAGAATTGCAGACTGTCAACCATCACCATACTGCTTTTACCTACCACCAGGTAAATCTTGTTCACTTTCTTGATTCGATTTTGTTCTGCACTGCTGCGTATCATATCCAGCAATCCGCTTATCAATGTCAATTCATGCATTTTTAAACCCCTGTAATGATAAATGTCAAAAAGTAACTCTTCGTTAATCAAGGATTAAAAAAGCCCAGCACGAAATGCCGGGCAGTGACGCAATTTTAACAATTTGAATCCATCAACACCTGCATTTTATTCAAGCAAAAGCAGGCATCAAAGCTCATTAAAAAAGCCCGGCACGAAATGCCGGACTAATATAACGAAATAAACACCAACTTAAATTCTTCATGAATTCAATCCTGTTTTATTCGCTGCGTAAACCGAGCATCTCCTTTCCACAATGGGAGGCATAACCGTTTCCCGTTATACCCAACGCCCTGACATCCATGGTAATCTTTAGGTTGATCAGAATCGGAGAGCAGTTTATTAAGTTTTTTGCTGTATTCTACTTTTTTATCTGAAATCCTGCTTTGATTATTTATTATTTTATTTTGTTTTTCTATTTTTGCTGGGGTTTAATCCCCATTGTTCACTGAGAGCCGGCTTGTCAGTATCCATAGTCTGAAATATGCGCCCGCTGATATGCTTTATAAATCCCGATTTTACTTTTTGCATTTTATTATTGCAAAATTAATTTTGGCAGTATAGAATCTATTTAACTGGAATGAAAAAGAACATAGTCTTGTATCTCCGAGTTTCATAGCCTAAAGGAGACCATGGTTATGAAGCCTGCAGGGTATAACGGGAAACGGTTATGCCTCCCATTGTGGAAAGGAGAAGCAAAAAGGCTTAATATAAAGCCTTTTTCTGCCAGACCTTTCGTCTGGTTTTATTTTTTCTGATTTTTATGCCTGGGGCCAGGCAGATTTATATCTGTCTATTCGCCTATGGTATAGAATCATAATGGGTTTAGAGAGATGCGAGGAGGAATCGGTTTTGTTTCCAGTATCCAATCCCAATCTTTTTCTTTAGACCCTTGTTTTTTACAAGGGTCGTTTTTTTCCCAATAGCCTGCAGCCCTGCGTCTCCTGGTTTTTCATCCCACCGGGTAATAAGAGCAGATTATAATAATCAAGGCAAAAGACACTGATGTATCCTCTGCCTTGAAGGGTATACGGATTCACATTCTATAGATTTTACCGTTTCAACTTCTCCATTCTTTTATTTTTATTAAAAACTTTTTACCAGAGTAAAAGTAGTGGTGATTCCACCCTCCGTCACGGAAAACAGGTAATTGCCGCGGGCGGTCAAAAACAATCTGGTCCGGCCTGCTTCATCTGTTTTCAAATGGTGCGGATAATCATGATTTTTTGTGTTACTGTACGTAGCCTTTACCACTATTCCAGCTAAAGGTTGACCATTCTTCAGCACCTGTATCTCATAATTTTCCCCCATACGGGCATGGCTGTAATCAGTGGGCATGATTTCCAATGGCAGCCCAATGGGCCTGGTTCCGTGATGGTGATGATGTCCCACCTCAACAAGGACCACCGCATAAAACTCCTGTTCCCCTTTTTCATAGGCATAGAACTGAGCCAGTCCATCAATATCCTCTGCCAGATTTATTTGCCCCTGTTGTTCATTGATTGTCAGGGGGATTTCCTGGACCCCTTCCGGTTTGACGATATAAGCTCTGGGGTCGTCGAATCCGGCATTATTATCGGCCCGCATATTATATCCCTTGAACAGTTTTATCTTCACCTCTTCACCGGGATGGAAATGACCATGACTGGTCACCGGTTCCAGCCATATCTCTGTATGAACCTCGTCAGTTATTTCCGGCAGTCCCGCCAGGATGATACGATGACGGACCAATTCCATTTCCTGTATCCGGGCTCTGACCACCCGCCGTTCCCCAAAAATATTCTCCATAAAAATATTGTTATCTTCTCCGGGGATAATCCGATCCACACTTTCCATCAGCAGTTCTTCCTGACCGTCCCGGCTGATATATACATTGGCTTCGCACATATTTCTGCCTCCCTTACGCACAATCAGGACAAATATACTTCTGTCCATTTTTATTCGCTCGCGGCTCCGTCACACCTTCACCACACAGCGAACACTGCACAGTTTGATAAATTTGCGCTTTAGGCGGAAAAATAAAATCGATTTCCCGCCAGGTAAAAAGGTTTTCAAAAGGTTCACTCAGCAATCTTTCGAAAATGGCTCCCAGCAGTCCTTCCTGTTCCGCTGATTCCTCCTCAGTAAGGTTGTCTTTTAATCTCAATTCCCTGAAACGCAAGGAATCCGGATGGGGTTCGGGATCAAACTTTTGTGCAATTCTAACTGCCCGATTTTTCTCGCGGCTGGCAATGGTATAAACATTTTTGCCATAATCCTTGAAAATCAGGTTGCCTTTCCCAAAAGTACAGCCTAAAATGGCCTGGACAGCATCCACCCCGCAGGAATTTGTTTCGACTACTGCCAGCAGCTGCTCATCCAGGTCCGGATCGATATCCAGGTATTTTTGGGCAAATTCTGCTGCTCTGACCCCCATCAGCAGGCCCGGGCATATATGGCCGTGAAACTGAATCGCCAGTTCTAAAGGCGGCAAATCTTTACACATTTTACTCCCTCCCTAATGTTCTCATTGTTTTTTCAGCAGCGCCCCGGCCGCTGCTTTGCTTTCCGGCAAAATATAGTTAATTTCTCCATTATCAGCACGCCGAGTCGGCTTCTGCAGTTAGAAGTTTTATATCTTCTCAGCCTTTTCCGGCTCACATAACTGCCTGACCCTTTCAACCAGCCGGTTGACCTGCAACGGCAGCGGTTCATCCACCGTACCGCAAATTTCTATCTGGTGACGGTTTATTGGCAGTAAAACCTTGACTGCATCGGCTGCAGTAATGGCCCCGGCCATTGCCGGAGTCAATTCACCCAGAAAGGAATGCGCAGCGATAATGGCTACCGAGCCAACAATTATATCAACCCGGGATGTACACCAAATCATGGCATCTTCTCCGCTGGCACCTTCATTGGCACCGGCTTTCAGCATCAACGAAGAGGCCACCGCATTGGTTCCCAGAGCAATTATATGAACTGAATTGCCCAATTCCCTCCGCAGATTCTCCACAATTATTTTACCGATACCCCCGCCTTGACCATCGACGACTGCGATTTTCAAAAAGTTTTCCTCCACTATTTCTTTTGGCACAGTATAACATATTTTAATTCACGGTTCGTTAGATTAAAAACTGCTGTTGTAAAAACATACTACATCAATCAAATATCAAAGCACCCTTATTTACCTTTGCCTGGGAATCGCTCCCCGGGTGCAGACAATCATTGATAATCAGCTTTAAAGTCATTAGAGGATAATTATATGCATACACTGTATAAAAATATTTACGAAGGCGTGATATTAATGCCAACCATAAATTCCTTTATCCGTTTTTTGCATGCTTCTCCCGGTACCCCAATTGTTGATATTTATACCGACGGTAATCTGGTTATAAAGGATCTGGCTTATAATGACACCAGCGAATACCTGGTAACGGGGCCGGAAAATATGCATATACAGGTGTATCCTTCCGGTACAGATATTGATCCGCTGCTGGACACCGACCTGAATATACCCCCCAGTGAAACGATCACT
>LSQX01054597.1_pt1 | contig 14134 bp, 14 predicted proteins | sample 654561 | NCBI WGS metagenome assembly LSQX01 (sample SAMN04489861, study PRJNA283612) | anaerobic digester metagenome | isolation source: 4 biogas reactors fed with cattle manure at either 37C or 55C with and... | place: Denmark: Kongens Lyngby | collected 2014
AAAACGCAAGCCCGGCACCGACTTGCGTGGTGGCACCGTTCGTGGCAGGGAATAAAATCTCATCTTTTACGAATAATAACAGCGAAAACTATATTCGAGGTGAAGTGAATGGATTTTCAGCTGCTTTTTTCTCCAATAAGAATAGAAACTATGGAAGTGGGCAACAGGTTTGTTGTTCCACCTATGGGAACCAACCTGGCCAATCCCGATGGGACTGTGAGCGAAGAGCTGATTGCCTACTGGGAGGCTAGAGCAAAGGGCGGTTGGGGGTTGCTGATCGTAGAAATTACTGCAGTGGATCCTATAGGCAAAGCTATCCCCCACCAGTTGGGCTTATGGGATGATAAATTTATACCAGGCTATAAAAAATTAGTAGACACTGTGCACCGCTATGGTGCAAAGATTGCGGTACAGATTCACCATGCAGGCCGTCAGACCTCCTCCGATATTTTAGGCGGGGAAAAGCCAGTGGCGCCCTCCCCTGTTCCCTGTTTTGTTACACAGGAAACACCGCGAGAACTGACAACAGAAGAGGTTTATCAATTGCTCGAAAAGTTCGGCGATGCTGCAGCCCGAGCCCGGGAAGCGGGGTTTGACGCTGTGGAGATTCATGGTGCCCATGGCTATATAGTGGCTCAGTTTATGTCCCAGCACACCAACAAAAGGGTGGATGAGTTCGGGGGCTCTTTATACAACAGGATGAGGTTCCCGGTTGAGGTTATTAAAGATGTGCGCCGCAAGGTTGGGGGCTCATTCCCCATTATCTTCAGGATGAGCGCTGATGAGAGGGTTGTTGATGGAAGAAAGATAGAGGAGTCGAAAGCAGTTGCCAGTATTGTTGAGGAGGCAGGTGTAGATGCCCTTCACATATCAACCGGCGTTTATGCCAGCATGCAGTATATCGTCCCCCCTCCAGATGTATCACCGGGTTTTATTCTGCCTGACGCTGGTGAAATCAAAAAGGCTGTCTCTATACCGGTAATCGGTGTGGGCAGGATCAACGACCCTGTCCTGGCCAAACAAGCCATCCAGACTGGCCAGGCTGATCTCCTTGCTTGGGGCAGACAATCACTGGCAGACCCGGAGTTGCCCAACAAGGTTGCTGCAGGCCGCATCAGAGAAATACAGCCTTGTATCGCCTGTAACCAGGGGTGCATCGGCTATATTTTTGACCCTAATAAAATGAAGTGTTCTTGTTTGGTTAACCCCTTCTGCGGCAGAGAATACAAAATGAAAATTGAGCCTGCTGCCCAGTCAAGAAAAGTCGTCATTGTCGGTGGCGGGCCGGGCGGCCTTGAAGCAGCATGGATAGCTGCAGCCCGGGGACACAAAGTAGTGCTCTTTGAAAAGGAGCAGTCCCCTGGCGGCCAATTGCGGGTGGGAGCCATCGCACCTGCCAAACAGGATTTAACCAAAGCGATCAATTACTATACCTATATGGGTGAGAAATATGGGGTTGATTTTAGATTCGGTACTCAGGCAGGTGCAGAACAAGTCCTGGCAGAGAAACCGGATGTGGTCATCCTGGCAACAGGCGGGGAACCGAGCATTCCGGATATCCCTGGAATCGATAGTCCACAGGTTGCAACTGCCAATGATGTGCTGTTGGGTAAAGTAGATGTAGGCAAAAAAGTCCTGATCATCGGCGGCGGATTGGTAGGGAGTGAAACAGCAGACTTTTTGGGTGAACACGGGCATGAAGTAACCTTGGTGGAAGCCTTGCCGGAAATCGCAGAAGATGTTCAGGAATCAATAAAACACTTCCTGCTGCTGCGCTTAAAGCGGCACGAAGTTCGGATTGAGACAAACACCAGAGTAAAAGAAATACTACAGAACGGTGTCAAGGTGGAAAAGGACGGCCAGGAATCGCAGCTTACAGGCTATGATAATATTATCATCGCAGTTGGCGCCAAACCGGTAAATAACCTAAAACCACAACTGGAGGGAAAGGTGCCTGAACTGCATGTGATAGGTGATGCCTCAGAACCGAGAAAAGCTATCGATGCCATTGAAGAAGGTGCCAGCGTGGCGATAAAAATTTAATCCCTGGTAAAGCTGCGGAAGGGTGCGTGACACGGGGACGGGGGTCGTGTCACAAGGGTGGTATTGGTGGAAGCAGGGGGACGGGAATCGTGTCATTGTAGTTGATCTGATTATTAGTCGGTTGACAACCTGTCCCGCTGATCGCGCGGGGGAACAGTCCCACTGATCGGTCTTGCTCGATCCGATCGGTCAACCTGTCCCGCTGATCGCGCGGGCAACCTGTCCCTCCGCGCGACTGGATCGCGCGGAGGGACTGTCCCCCTGATCGGGCCTGATCGGTCGGGACAGTCCCCCTGCTAGCGCTGTAATCGGTCTTAGCTGATTTTCTCAAATTCGTCTTTGCCTACTCCGCATTCGGGGCAAACCCAGTCATCAGGCAGGTCTGCGAAGGATGTTCCTGGTTCGATGCCGCTTTCCGGATCCCCTTCTGCCGGGTCATAGACATACCCACATACTGTGCACTCGTACTTGTCCATGCCATTTCTCCTTTTTCTTTATTCTAAGTGATCACGCGGAGGGGCAGTCCCCTGATCGGTCCGATCAGTCAACCTGTCCCGGTGATCGGTCTTAGCTGATTTTCTCAAATTCGTCTTTGCCTGCTCCGCAAACAGGACAAACCCAGTCATCAGGCAGATCTTCGAAAGATGTTCCTGGTTCGATGTCGCTTTCGGGATCCCCTTCTGCCGGGTCATAGACATACCCACATACCGTGCACTCGTACTTGTCCATGCCATTTCCCCTTTTTTCTTCTTTTTTATCTTTATTATAAGTGGGAGCAGCTGGTGGTGTACTCCCCCTCTTCACCTGATGATAGTAGGCATAGGTCATTGGGCTACCCTGCGCCAGAACCTCTGCATCAGTTATTTCTCCAATGAAAATGGTATGTGTTCCTGCATCCACATCCTTGATAACCTTAGCTTCAATATAGGCGAGAATATTGTCAACTAGATAAGGTAGCCCTTGAGGGCTTAGTTCGTATTTAATTTCGGAGAATTTATCCACTTCTCTACCTGATTTAAAACCGAACTGCCCGATAAGGGAAAGGGGAGTTTCTTCATCTAAGATGGATACAGTAAACAACCTGCTCTTCATAATGAACTCGTGGGTCAGATTCTGTTTATTGATGCTTATCGCTATTGTTGGAGGCTCATTGGATATCTGGAATACTGTATTGGCGATCTGTCCATTTAGGCGCCCCCCATCTTTTGATGCAATCACATAGAGACCGTAGCTGATGCTGTAAAGTGCTTTTAAATCCATCTTCTGTCCCTCCTATTGAATGGATTCACCAAGCTTACGACCTTTCTCCCTGAGACTATCTAGGTCTGCTTTTCCGGGGACCTACTGGATATTCACTGTTTCCTCAGGCTTTTCCCCAGCCCATCTCCTGGAGAACAAAGGCAACCCCCGTGCCCCTTGACCTCCCCATCCCTGGGAGCTAAAAGCAAAACCTATGCGTAATTTTGCCTCAGCCCTTAAATATAGCTGAAAAATAAAGCAACATTGGGAAATCCCAACCGGCACCGGTTTTGCTGTGAGGAGTTCAGGGACAATCTGAGAAATCTCTCAGGCTGCAAGGATTTCATAACAGTCATTAATAATTTTCTGCTTTGATCTCAAAATAGGCTTTGGGGTGGTCGCAAACAGGGCATATCTCAGGGGCATTCTTCCCGTAATGAATATGTCCGCAGTTTCCGCACTTCCAGGCCTTTTCTTCCTCTCTTTCAAAAACCTTGCCTTCTTTAATGTTCTGCAGTAATTTCAAATATCTCTCCTCGTGTTCTTTCTCAATCGCCGCTACCCGCTCGAAAAGATTAGCTATCTTAGTGAAACCTTCTTCCCTGGCTGTTTTTGCAAACTCAGCATACATTTCTGACCATTCGTAATGTTCCCCAGCAGCCCCATCTTTTAGGTTTTCATCTGTTGCTGGAACTCCATCATACAACAGCTTAAACCAAATCTTGGCATGCTCCTTTTCATTGCGCGAAGTTTCTTCAAAAAAATCAGCGATCTGGATGTAGCCATCTTTCCTAGCTTGAGAAGCATAAAATTCATACTTAACTCTCGCCTGAGATTCACCAGCAAAAGCCGCTTTTAAATTTTCCTCAGTTTTCGACCCCTTCAGATTCATATTGTCTCCTCCTCCAGCATAATTTTTATTTGTTAAAAAAAGGGAGCAAAGCTCTTCTCCCTTCAAACACCTGTCATTAATAAGCATTAAGTAAATCTTACCATAATATAGTTAATAAGGCAACTAATTCTGATCTAATGCCTGATCTAATAATTTTCCATAACCCATTGATAAGAAACAGGACAATAGCTACCACATGACGAATATCCAGCATAGAGACCTCACACTCCTTGACGGGGAGTTGGCCATCTGAAAAGATGACCATTATTGAGGTCTCTTTTTTCTACATGAGACACTCAATTACCTACAAAAATTGTACACTGCCTTCTAGAAATAGAAAAACCGTTACTATGTCGGCCTATCAATAAAGCAAAAAAGCAAGCCTGGCACCGTTCGAGGTAGGTCAGTTAACAGGTTCCAATAGAACTAGAGGCACATAGTACTTTGCATAAGTGTTTCCCTCTTTGTCAACAAATGGGCCGTTTTCATCAGGTACAAGGACTGTCGCCCTTTTTTTGATATTATTAACAACACCTTTTAGCTTCTTTCCCTTAAAGGAAAAGACAACTGTATCCCCTATGTTAATGACATACTTTTCTTTTGCTATCTGCTTATAGGTGGGTAGACTATGGTGGCTCGCAGTGTGGCCGAATAAATTGTTGGCAATTGTCTTAAACCTGGCGCCGCTGCAATTTGACTCGTGGAAAAAGATGTGCTCAATTACATGGCAGAGTTCATGCTCAAAAACGAGCTGCAAAGCCTGCAGGCTGTTGTTCGTATTAACACCGCAGACCGGTTTTGCTCCCTTAATCACACCATAATTGAAAAAGAATTCCACACCGATTCTGATTTCCAACACTACGTCTTCCGGTGCTAATTCAGCTATGTTTTTGGGGCAGATGGTTGAACCTGCGCTCCTTGTCATACGCCGGGAAAGGGAAAACTTGAGCTTTCCTTTATAGTTCTCTTTAAACCAGTTGTGGAAAAAAATCTGATCATAAAGTTCAAACATCAGTTTTAAATCAGCGGTAGAAATAGCTGTGATTTCACCGCTCTGAATGTTTTTTGAGTCCTTCTTAATAAGGCCAAATATCTTTGCTCTCTTTTTAGCGACAGTACTGGCTTTATATTTATGGTTAATCAGATCAATCATTGCTATCCCACTTTCGATTTAAATAAAGCAAAAAAGCAAGCCTGGCACCGTTATCACCCGAATGTTACTCAATAATTCATGACCAAAACCTCGTCTACATCCCCTCTCTTTTCTGCCTTGGAATTAATCGTACGTTTGGCCTGGATCACTTCTATTCTATAATCTTTATACAGTTCCAATATGAACTCTGTAGCCGAATTTGATAAAAGAAATTTGATTCCCTTCTTATTTAGCTTGTCACAGACCTTTTTCAGCCTGAGTTGCTCGTCCCGGTTAAAACCGCCTTTATCATATTCTGTGAAGCTGGCGGTTTCCGACACCGGGTCATACGGAGGATCAAGATAAACAAAGTCTCCCTTTGCTGCGCTTTGCAATGCGTCCTCAAAATCCTGGCAGGCAAGTCTGATATTTGCCTTATTGAAATAGTCGCTGACCGCCCGTAAGGTGTCTTCATTCACAATGTTCGGGTTTTTGTAATTGCCAAAGGGGGCATTAAACTCCCCTGCTTTGTTGACCCTGAACAAGCCATTGTAGCATGTTTTGTTGAGGTAAATAATCCTCGATGCTTTTTGTACCTGGGTTAACCTGCTGTACCGCTCCTTGTCCCGGTCCAGTTCTCTTATTTTATAAAAATACTCTTTCTCATTCTTGTGTTTTTTCAGATCCTCTATCAATTCATCCACGTTTTCTTTGATAACCTGGTAAATATTCATTAATTCTTGGTTTATATCGTTGACAACAGCCTTTTCTGGCTGCAGCTCAAAGAGAACCGCTCCCCCACCGAGAAAAGGCTCGTAATAGGTCGAAAACTCGCTAGGAATGTATTTTGTAATTTCGTGCAAAATCTGACGCTTGCCGCCAGCCCATTTTACTACTGGTGCGACTAATTTATTTTTTGCCAAGGTTACTCCCTCAATGACCTTTCCCATAGTAGAATATTAATATTTATTTTATAGAATTTAATTCCTATATATTATTCATTCGGTTAACTTGTTATAAAATCCTACCTAAGGGTAGGGCAACTCCGATGATAGGCGAATGGATCCCTTTCATAGTAAAAGGTAATCAACTCATACCTTTATGGGGCAAGTCCGATGATGGGCGACGGACGGTCTAGAGGAAGGAAGCGCCCTGCGGAACGCGGGAGAAACCGCACTGTCTCGTGCGGCGAGACCACTCCGGGGGAAGCAGAGGGACCTCTTTGCTTCCTGTCTCGTTTAGGTAGCATAGGGCCGTTCTTTTTGCTTCTGTCTCGTTGATCGGTCGAACGATCAGATCTGCGGCTGGGACTCTCCCGTTGACTGGTTGCGGCTGCACTGGGAGGAAACCTGTCCTCCCGATCGCTCGGGGGGACTGTTCCGTGATGGAATAAGCGACCCTGACATGCAGTAAATTGTTGCAATATACAACTGTTGTAAAGTACAATAGTAACAGGAGGTGTTTTCTTGATAAACAGCGATGTAATTCAGCTGCGCGAACTGCTCAGACAGTTGATCCGAAAACTTGGACTATTGGATAAGACCCAATTATCCTGTTGCGGGATAACATACAGCCAGTGCCACGCATTGGTGGAAATCGGCAGCAAACAGTCCTTATCTATCAACGAATTGGCTGAACTGCTGGGGTTGGACAAAAGCACATTGAGCAGAACTGTCAATACCATGGTGGAGCAGGGTTTGGTGGCCAGAGAACCGGACCCCGATGACCGGCGTTATGTGAAGATCAAACTGACCCCAGCCGGAAGCAGTTTGCTGTCAGACATTGAAGACAGAATGACAGACTACTACCTTAATATTTATCAAGCCATCCCCCAACAGAAAAGAAAACAGGTTTTAGAAAGCCTTGAGTTGCTTGTCAAAATCACAAAAGGATGCTGTTGTTAAGGATTTTTATGTATGCATAATTCGTTAAGGAGGTCTTTTCATGGGTAAAGATATCAGAGATACTGTGAGGGAGCAGTACGGTGAAATTGCCAGCAAACTGAAGAAAGGCGGCACATCATCCTGTTGCTGCGGTCCATCCTGCTGCACTCCCATTATTAATCCAGAATTATTCTATAATGATCAGCTCCGTGATCTACCTGCTGAAGCAATCAATGCATCATTGGGCTGCTCCAACCCCTTACTCTTCGCAGAATTAAAGGAAGGGGAAACAGTCCTTGATTTGGGAAGCGGCGGGGGAACCGATGTGTTGGCTGCATCTCGGTATGTCGGCGAAAAAGGCAAAGTGTACGGGCTGGACATGACTGACGAAATGCTGGAACTGGCCAATCAGAACAAAGAACTGGCGGATGCTAGAAATGTTGAATTTTTAATAGGCTTTATTGAGGAAATCCCCCTCCCTGATGAAACTGTTGATGTGGTAATTTCCAATTGTGTAATCAATCTATCTATGGACAAAGAAAAGGTCTTCCAAGAGATTTACCGTGTCTTGAAGCCGGGTGGGAGGTTGGCCATTGCAGATATCCTGTCATTGAAAGAAGTACCCGCCAAAATCAGAAAAATGACAGAGATGTGGGTCAGCTGCATCGCAGGAGCAATGGATATTGATCTATGCAAGAAAATCTTATCCCAAGTGGGCTTTCGCAATATAGAAATAGAACCGGTGCATTATTATACAAAAGAAGGGCTCACATCCATGGCAGGTGATAAATCAGAAATCACCAGTGAGGAATGGGAGCTTATTGACCGGGCCTTTGCGGGTTCCCATATCAAAGCTGTCAAATAAAAACCGCTAAAAACCGCGCAGGGTTATCTTCCGAAAAAAAGTTGTGTCAATGGAGGAATGCATGATGGGAAAAACGGCGCTGCTTATTATTGATATGCAGAATGACTTCTGTCTGCCCGGGGCACCCTTAGAGATCAAAGGCGCTATGTCAGTGGTACCACAGATAAAAAAAGCTCTTGATGCAAGCAGGAAATGGGGCCTGCCTATCATATATATTATCCGCCACTACCGGGCAGATGGCAGTGATGTGGAGATCACCAGATATCACGATTTTATGAAAAAAGGCGGAGCCTGTATCAGGGGAACAAAAGGAGCGGAGATCATCGATGAACTAAAACCGCTGAAAGGGGATTACATTATCACAAAGCGGCGCTGGAGCGCTTTTTTTCAGACAGAACTGGATATGTTACTGCGCAGGCTAAATGTCGACCAGATCGTAGTAACAGGTGTTCAAACCCCAAACTGCATACGGGCAACTGTATGGGACGCCAATTCGTTGGATTATGAAGTGATCGTGCTGACAGATGGAACAGCAGCAAAAACCCAGGAGGTACACCGGGCTAATCTCTATGACATGCAGAATATCGGGATTCAATTAATGGCCACAGATGAATTTATTTCCCATCTCCCCAACCTGCCTAAAAATAATTACTTACTGGAAATTAGGGCATCTATTGAAGAAAGGTGAACGCAGGAAGCAGGGGGACGTTCTTATTGCTTCCTTCCGCGAGGGTTATAGATCGCGCGGGGAGGGTTATGGATCGCGCGGGGGGACAGGTTGGGCAAGTTACAAAATAAAGCAAAAAAGCAAGCCTGGCACCGTCAATGCGGCACCGTCAATGCGGGTTAGTTGATTTCATCTAAGGTGCCAAACCTGTAGCCTTGGGCCTTCAGGTCCTTGATGATGGTGTCAAGGGCTTCTGTGTTGCTCTTGGATACCGCATGGAGCAGGATCACATTTCCGTTGTGGATATTATCCATCACCATCTTATAGGCATAAGCGGCACCTTTTTGCTTGTTTACATCCCAGTCATCATAGGCTGAACTCCAGAATACATTCCTGTAGCCTAGATCACTGGAAATCTTCAGTGTTCTTTCACTGAATTCACCCTTCGGCGGGCGGAGGTACTTCATATCCTGGCCTGTTTTCTCACGAAAAGCCTTAGTTAACCCCTCAATTTCATCTATTACCTTCTGGTTATCCACTTCTGGCAGGCTGGGATGGCTTACAGTATGGTTTCCTACTATATGGCCTTCATTGACCATCCTTTCCACCAGTTCAGGATTCTTGTTTAAATAAGGCAGTGTGATGAAAAAAGCTGCCTTCACATTGTTATCCCGCAGAATATCCAGTATTTTCGGGGTATAGCCATATTCATACCCCTCATCAAAGGTGAGATACACCACCTTCTGGGAGGTATCACCCAGATAAAAACCCCCGTATTTCTTCACTAATTCGGCCATTCCAGCACCTGTTCCCGGAGTGGAATGGTCGCTTTTTCTGAGCACATACCAGGCGTATTTTTTATTATCATATTTATTGTAATCGGTCTCCTCTGGTTCTGGAGACGGGTCTTCGGATGGCTCTTCATCTTCGGGATCCGGCCCAGGCTCCTCTTGCTCGTTGCCGCCGTTTTCCTCAGGGCGATTCTCAGAGTCATTCTTCTCATCATCGATAACCACAGGTGTTTTATCTACGCCATTCTGCTTCTGTGAATCACTTGATAATCGATAACCAAACCAAAATAATCCAGCTAACACAACTAGAGCAATTGCAATAACCCACCATTTTTTCATAACGCCACCTCCTTTTTTCTGTACCTTCCCTTTTCACTGATTATGGATAAGTTTCATAAAGCCAGAAATTCTATTGTTATTTTACTTATTTTTTATAAGACTTGCTTTTCTATTAATTTTCGGCACAACAATCTGATAACCTCTATTGCAGAACTATCAATTTATGACTTTTGAGAATATTGTGCACTTAATTCCAGATTCCCTTAATTTTTGCCAACTAAAAACAGACCTAATAATTATCTTTTAATTATCCTTTCAGACCTGCCCGACGTCAATTATGATAAATCTTTTTCACCATAATTAGATATGATAACATATGACTAAAGAGGCACAATGGTTAGCTTATTCCAAAATTGCAATTGCTGGCTAACATATTTCTTGAGGAGGCGTGGGGAGCGGGTGCTTGCTCTGGCAATTAGGGAGTGGAAAGGCTAACATATTTTTTAGGAGGCGTGGGGGCACATCATGTTTATAGGCTTAATCTTCGGTCTGGTAGTCGCTTGGATTATTTCACTTTTTGGTGGAGATGCTCTACTTATTCAAGGGATTTCCGAGTTAACGGGAAAGCAGATCAGCACTGAAGGCTACTATACAATATTTGCTTTATTGGGTTTAATCGGAGGTTTTATTAAATATAGAGGCTGAGGAGCGAATTAATAAAAACCTCCCTGTCAGTTTGATGGGGTCATGCCAACAACTCAGCTTTTCATCACACAAATTCTTGGTTGAAAATACCATCCATATTCAAAGCTTCAAGTATTTCACCAGAAGCTCACATATTTCTATAAAACGCACTTGTAGTTAAAGCTAATGATCGGATACAGGTGAATAGGGGCTTACATATATTCTATAAAGAACACCTCAGCGAAAAAATTGAACCCCTATACATAAATGGCCGCGATGCATTACTGTTTTGATTTACTGACGCATGCCGAGATCGAAAGGGGTAAACTTTTGTGCTGATCACCGAAAAGGAATGCCGCACAGCTCTCAACAGATGCGGGATTCCGGGGATCGATTACTGCCTTAATCCATATACAGGGTGCAGCCACGGCTGCCTTTATTGCTATGCCAGTTTTATGAAGAAGTTCTGCAATATTTCAGCTGAATGGGGTTCGTTTGTGCAGATCAAGGTTAATTTTGCCGAACGGCTGCAGGCATCACTGAAAAGAAAAAAACAGGGCTGTGTTACCCTGTCCAGTGTTACTGACCCCTACCAACCGGTGGAACGGAAATACCGGCTGACCCGCTCCTGTCTGGAACTGCTCACAGGCACAGATTTGTCGGTCAATATTCTCACCAAATCAGACCTTGTGCTGCGTGATTTGGATCTCTTGAAAAAACTGCCCCAGGTGAAAGTAGGCTTGACAATTACCACTATGAACCCCTATGTGGCAAAACTGCTTGAGCCCGGTGCCCCCTCCCCTGATAGACGGCTGCAGGCACTTGCCCAACTGGCAGCAGCCGGGATCAAAACATGGGTTTTTATCGCCCCGGTAGTACCCGGCATCACCGATACCAGAGAAAACCTGTCCTCAATAATGAAGAAAGCTGCAGCAGCCGGAGTCCATGAAATAGACTATGACCCCCTCAACTTCTACCCAGCGGCCGTATCCAACCTGAGAGCAGTGTTCAAAAAGCACTGGCCGCAGCAACTTCCTATCTTTGAAGCAGCCTGCCGGGAACCTTATTATTACAAACAACACCTGCATAGTTTGGCAGATGAGCTTTTGGCTCAATATGGTTATGAATGAAGTGCAGCAGAGGGGCTGGTGACACAGGGACGAGGAAGCGGGGGAGCGGGAAGCGGGGGAAGCGGGGGGACGTTCTTTTGGGAAGCGGGGGGACGTTCTTTTTGCTTCCTTTCGGAAGCACGGGGACGTTCTTTTTGGGGGCGTGAGTCAGGGGGTCGGTGACTTTGACTCACGGGGATGAGTGTGACAAGGGGACGGGGGTCGTGTCATCATAGTTGGTCGTTGATTATAAGTCGTGCAACAACCTGTCCCCTCGACCGCGCGGGGGGCCTGTCCCTGTGATCGGTCCGATCAGTCAACCTGTCCCCCTGATCGCGCGGGGGGACAGTCCCACTGATCGGTCCACACTTACCTATTCCTGATTCAACCAACCTTGATTAATGAGATCATTATACGCGTTCTTGATTTGTTCTGGTGTAAACTTGCGACCTTTGGCTTTTATAACATCATTTATAACAACCTCTCCTGCCTGTCCATATGCATGCATCTTTGAACTTGCAATAAAGTGCACTGTGGCATACAGTTCCAGATGAGTCAGGGGGATGAGTCAGGGGGACGGTGACTTTGACTCAAGATGGCGCGGTGGGACAGGTTGGGTGATCGCGCGGTCAATTTGGTCGTTGGTGGTTAGTGGTTGGTCGTTGGAAAATAGTCGGCAATACACCCCGGTGTTAACTACGGACAGGCTGTTAAATAAAGCAAAAAAGCAAGCCTGGCTGAAATAGAGGTCAGAAGCAGGAAGTCAGAGGTCTGAAAAATAAAGCAAAAACGCAAGCCTGGCACCGAGTGAACGGGCACCGAGTGAACGTGACACCGAGTGTGGGGTCATTTTAATTAACCGGTAAAATTAAATCCGGTTCTACTGTTTCGAAACCGTTGCTGGGCTGCCCTAGCTGCCAACCTGGACTAGTTACTTCCAGAAAGTAATACTTTATACCGTTGTATTCATAGCCAATGGCCGGCGCATAACATGGAGTATTGTCCAGAGCAACTCCAAGTGTCATGTGGTTTTGGGCTTCAAAATTAAAAAGTGCTGTTTTATATCCCATATTGCTTAAAATCGCTGCGGCCAAAATAGCTTTATCACTGCATTTGCCCGTTTCAGCTAAAGTATGGGCCGGAAATTGCAAGCCAGGAGTAACCTGATAAGGAATGGCTCCTCCGACAAAGCATTGCACAAACTCAACTTTTTGAACTGAATCAAAATTTTCTTTTTCAGCCTGCATGTTAAGCCACTCGGCAATATAGCCAACAAATTGATAATTAGATTCCTCTTTAATCCAGGGAATATAGTTATAGTTTGATGCGGCTTTGATATACTCTTTTTTAGCACTAGACATCATCATATACAGGGCTTGCCGTTCAAATTCGCCTGCCTCTGCATATTTTTGAATAACATTTGCAATCTGGCGGTCATAATCCAGAAGATCCAAGGGTATTTCCACATGCCAATGATAAGTCTTGCCCTGGTAATCCCAAGTAAAGTCCTTAGATTCAGTAGGGATACTCGTGGGATACTCCAGATTTGGTATTGTAATAGAACGAGGTACAACAGCGGGATATACTAGAGTTGGTATTGTATTAGAACGAGGTATAACAACAGCAATTATAATAATGAATAATACAAAAGCAGCCAGTACATTTTTCCAGCTTACCACTGAATGAATATTATTCAGTTCTTTATAACTGAAATTAGTAACCGGTTTTGCTTCGTGAATCGTATCCAAAAGCCAATGGCCACAATTTAAGCAGTATTTGGTCTCTTTAGGATTGACTGTTTTGCAAATTGGACAAAGGTATCCTCTAATTCGCCGCATTGCTTCCCCCATTTTCCCTGTGCAAGATACCTATCTGCCAAAGCAAAAGAAATCTTTTTGGCTTGCTAGCACCTGTTCTATAATAGCTAATTCGACATATAATTGGAAAATCCTGCCTTATATTAGAGGCATGCCTTTTTTGACGGGTGAGGTGTTTCTTTCTATCATTAGTTACCGGCCAAACAATAGATTAATCGGGTTGAGATAAAAAGAACGTTAAGTGGCAGGCACCTCGCGAGAAGGGACTATCCCTGGCTCGCTCGTAGTATTAGGTGTGCTCATTATCCGTAGCCACCTCGTAAGGAGGGACTTTCCCCCTGATCGGTCCTGGTCAGTTAGCGTGACAAGGAGACGGGGGTCGGATGAGTCAGGGGGACGGTGACTTTGACTCATGCTGTTATAATGAGTCAGGGGGACGGTGACTTTGACTCATGCTGTTATAAAGGGAGAGTAGCTAGGTGAGCCAGGGGGATAGGCACTTTGATTCACTGAAAGGGCGGTTCGTTAGTTTTATACTTTTGTGAGTCAAGGGGACGGTTACTTTGATTCACTCGGAAGTTCTTCACTGAACTGAAAACGGAAACTCTGATACCATTGTGGCAAAACGCTATCAGGTTTTTTTATTTTTATTATATAGTAACGGTGTGCCGCGTGCGGGGACAGTTCTCCAGCGCGGTTTCCGCGCGGCGGGACAGTCCCTTCGCGCGGTCCG
>LSQX01077326.1_pt1 | contig 14134 bp, 16 predicted proteins | sample 654561 | NCBI WGS metagenome assembly LSQX01 (sample SAMN04489861, study PRJNA283612) | anaerobic digester metagenome | isolation source: 4 biogas reactors fed with cattle manure at either 37C or 55C with and... | place: Denmark: Kongens Lyngby | collected 2014
GTGGCTTTCTCTGATGACGGCGTGCCTGTTTCAACTGCCGCCATGATGAGAAAAGCAATGGAAAAGGCATCATGGATTGACGCTCCCATTCTTGCCCATTGTGAAGATATTACCCTTTCAGACGGTGGAATTGTAAATGAAGGTGTAGTTTCAGAGGCGTTGGGTGTCAAGGGAATCCCAAGTGCCGCAGAGGAGGTAGGTATTGCCAGAGAGCTTGCCCTTGCCGCTAGTGCAAACTCGAATATTCATATCTGCCATGTCAGCACCGAAAAATCATTGAGATTAATCAGGAATGCTAAGAGAAACGGTATTAAGGTTACAGCAGAAACCTGCCCTCATTATTTTTCTTTGAACGAAGAAATGATTTTTCATCAGGATGCAGATTACAGAATGAACCCACCGCTGAGGACGGAGATGGACAGGAGAGCCGTTATCCGCGGAATTGTAGATGGGACAATAGATGCCATTGCAACAGATCATGCACCGCACTCACCTGAAGAAAAAGCTGATTTCTATAATGCGCCGAATGGAGTAATCGGGCTTGAAACCTCTCTTTCCGCCGGCATCACTTATCTTGTAAATGGTGGATATATAAGCCTGTTTAAGCTTTTATATATGATGAGTACAGTCCCTGCCGAAATATTGGGGATAAATGCAGGTAGCCTGAAAATTAATTCTCCGGCAGATATAGTAATATTTGACCCTAAAGAAAAGTGGATAGTTGAACCTAAGAACCTTTTCGGCAAATCAAAAAACACTCCCTTTAAAGGCATGGAGCTGACAGGCAGAGTTAAGTACACAATTTATTCCGGTAAAATAGTATTTAAAAATGAGGTATAGTTTATGTCATTTGGCCGTTTGATTGAATCAATTGCACAAAAGAAGAACCCCACAGTTGCCGGTCTTGACCCTAAGCTCGATTTTTTACCTGAATATATAAAAGAATCCGCTTTTGCAAAATTCGGCAACACACTTGAGGGCGCCGCACAGGCTTTATTTGAGTTTAATGTTGGAATGATTGACGCAATATATGATATTGTACCCGCTGTCAAGCCTCAGTGCGCATATTATGAGCTTTATGGCTGGCAGGGGATGAGAGCTTTGGCGCATACAATCAATTATGCAAAGCAAAAGGGCATGTTTGTTATAATTGACGGCAAGCGAAATGACATTGGTTCAACGATGCAGGCATATTCATGCGCTCATCTCGGTGAAATATCGGTCAACTGTGAAAAAATAACACCCTTTGGCGGCGATGCGTTGACGGTCAACGGTTACCTCGGCAGCGACTGTATAGAACCTCTTATCTCTGTTTGCAACAGCAGCGACAAGGGGATTTTTGTGTTATGCAAAACCTCTAACCCATCATCGGGAGAATTGCAGGATAGGCTTATTGATAATGTCCCCGTTTATAAAGCTATGGGGCTTATGTGTGAAAAATGGGGAGATGCAACACCTAAAAAATACGGATATTCATCAGTCGGAGCGGTTGTCGGTGCTACATATCCAGAGCAGCTAAGTGAATTGAGGCGGGATTTGCCTCATACGTTTTTTCTTGTTCCGGGCTACGGAGCGCAGGGTGGAAAAGCAGAAGATATAGCTTTGGCGTTTGATGATAAAGGCATGGGCGCAATTGTCAATTCATCCAGAGCGCTGATGTGCGCATATAAAAATAGCGGCTGTGATGAAAGAGATTATGCGCAGGCTGCAAGAGCAGAAGCATTGAGAATGAGGGATGAAATCAATTTGTTTATTCCTCCTATGAGTTTAAGTTGAGAGGGGAAATATCTTTGAAAAGCATCAAGGCTAAGAGAGCTTATCTTGTACTTGCCGACGCAACGGTATTCATAGGATATTCAATGGGTGCAGTCGGGCAGACAATAGGTGAGGTTGTATTCAACACCTGCTCTGCTTCATACCAATCAATTTTGAGCGACCCGACATATTATGGGCAGATAATAGCTCAAACATATCCTCTTGTTGGCAATAGGGGAGCAGAAAATGAAGATAATAACACAAGAATCACCGCAAACGGATATATCGCCAGAGAATGGTGCGACACACCCTCCGACATTCAAGGCGGCATGACTTTGGATGAATATCTCAAAGCACATAACATAGTCGGCATATATGGAATAGATACAAGAAGATTGACAAGAACCTTGCGTGACAAGGGCTATTTCAACGGTGCGATTACTCAATCCCTCAACGATTTTGATAATCTCATAAAAAAAATCAAATCCTATTCAATTCATGGCGCAGTAAGCTCAGTTACCGTTAAAGAGCCAGTTGTACTAAAAACAGAAGACTCAATATACAATGTTGTAATTATTGACTACGGGTTTCCGCGCACACTGCAGGATTCTTTTATCAAGAGAAAATGCCGCCTTAATATTGTGCCTGCTCACACTTCGCCGGAAGAAATACTTAAACTCAATCCTGAAGGTATTGTTTTTTCCAATGGGCCGGGTGACCCGGACGATGACCCTGCCCTGATTAAAAATATAAAAGTTTTGCTATCAAAAAAAATCCCGTCTTTTGGTATGGGAGTAGGCCATCAAATGATGGTTCTGGCCTGCGGAGGATTAGTCGAAAAAATGCCAAAGGGTCATAGGGGTTCAAATCAACCGGTAAGAATATGCGGCACTGATAAAGTAATGGTTACAATGCAAAATCACGGCTACGATGTGGCGCAGGGCAGCCTGCATGAGGATGTTGCCCGCATAATGCTGACAAATGTCAATGATAATTCAATTGAAGGCCTTTATTACACCGCATTTCCGGGGCTTTCAATTCAGTTTACACCAAACGATACATCGCCTAATTCCGAAACAGCATGGGTTTATGATGAATTTATCAGGCTGATGAAGGAGGGCAAGTCAAATGAATAATAGTATTAAAAAAGTGCTTTTAATTGGCTCGGGTCCTTCCACCATCGGTCAAGGTTCAGAGTACGATTACTTCGGCAACCAGGCCTGCATTGCCCTTAAAGAGGAGGAAATTCAGGTCGTTCTCGTTAATCCGAACCCGGTAACCTCCATGACAGATATGGGAGTTGCCGATTCCGTTTATATTGAACCGCTCAATGTTGATATCATCAAAAGAATTATTGAAACCGAAAAGCCGGATAGTATTTTGCCGACAATGGGCGGTGATATCGGCCTTAAAATCGCACTAGAGCTGCATCAGAGCGGTTTTCTTGATGATAACAAGTTAAAGATGCTTTCAGTCACCCCGGATATGATTTCTGCAGTTGAGAACAAACAATCCTTTAAAAAGCTTCTGGAGGATGTCAATGAGCCTTCTGTAATGTCAACGGTTGTAAGCAGTGTTGACGCTGCCGTGAGCTTTGCCAATGAAGCGGGCTTTCCCGTAATAGTGCGCCCTGCATATACCTCGTCATTTCCCAATGCGGATTTCTGCTATTGCGTTGAGGAATTAGAACAAAGAGCCGCACAGGCACTTGAATCTTCAATGCTCCACCAGATTTTAGTTGAAAAATGTATTTCAGGCTGGAAGGAGCTTGAATATGAGGTCGTGCGTGACTGTGTGGGCAACTGCATTTGCGTTTCAAACCTTGAAAATATTGACCCCGTAGGTATTCATACGGGGGATAGTATAATTGTTGCCCCCTCTCAGACTCTATCCGATTCGGAAAGTGCCAAACTCAGGGCGGCAGCTATAAATATTATTTCTTATCTCGGCGTCGTGGGTAGCTGCAATGTTCGCTTTGCCTTGAAACCGGACGGGAGCGAATATGCTGTTCTCGGTGTTTATACCAGAGTTACCCGTTCATCCTCTCTGATTTCAAAGGTTACAGGATATCCGATTGCGCGGGTTTCAGCTAAGCTCGCTCTCGGCTTAAAGCTCTTTGAAATAGTCAATGATATTACACTCTGCACAACAGCGTGTAATGAGCCTGCCATAGACTATTGCGCAGTCAAATTTCCAACATGGTCATTCGGTAATTTCGGCGAGGCTAACCGTACTTTGGGCGCATCGATGCAATCAACGGGTTGCGCTTTAGCGATAGGCACAAGCTTTGAAATGGCATTTATGAAGGCTATTCGCTCAATTAACATTGGCGTAGACACTCCCTCGCTCCCGAAATTCTCATTAAAAAGTAATGAGGAAATAATTGAAATTATCAAAAATTCCGACAATGAGAGGATTTTTGCCGTATATGAGGCACTCAAAAGGGGAATGTCACATGAATTCATCTATGATATGACAGGTATTGACTACTGGTACCTGGCAAAATTGAAAAATATTGCTTTTATGGAGGAGACCATTAAATCGGCACTTGACGATGAAATATATACTCTTGCAAAAAATCTCGGTTTCCTTGATGAAACTATCAAAAGGATATCGGGCAGGGATTTGCCTGTAACGCTTGCTCCTAATTATAAAATGGTTGACACCTGTGCTGCTGAATTTGACGCTCAGAAGGCCTATTTTTACTCTGCATGGGACGATGACAACGAAGCAAAGATATTTGCCGATATCACTAACAGGGGCAAGAAAAAGGTGCTAGTTCTTTGCTCCGGCCCAAATACGGTCGGATTTGGTGATGAGCTCGAATACTGCAATGCATATTGCATTAAGTCGCTTAAAAAATTGGGATATTCAACCGTAGTTTTAAATAACAATCCTGATGTTACCTCAACTGATTTCTACACCAGCGACAGGCTATATATCGACCCGCTTACGGTTGAGGACAGTAAGCATATTATCGAAACTGAACGTCCGTGGGCAGTTATTGCCCAATTCTCCGGCATTAACACGCTGCAGCTCTCCGAATCGCTGAATAAATATCCTGTTAAAGTTCTTGGAGCAGACAGTCGGGTAATAAAAACGCTTGAGGATTTTGACAAACTGTGGGAAATACTCAGTAATCTCAAAATCCCTCATACCGTCGAACGCAAGCTCAACGGAACAGTTTTTGAAGCGGATGTTATCTATGACGGTGAATATTGTTTTATTCCCGCCGTTGTGGAGCTGATTGAGCATGCGAATGTAAACTCCGGTGATTCCATTACAGTATATCCGGCAATTAATATGTCAAAAAAAATAAATGAGCTTATTTTTAAATATTCGTCATTGATAGCAAAGCATTTCAATGTCAGAGGTATAATTAATCTTCAATTCATGCTCTATAATAACTCCCTTTATGTAACCGAGGTGCGTTATGATACCGTTCACAATATTCCGTTTGTCAGCAAGGCGACAGGTCTGCCCGTTGTTGAAATCGCTTTGAGATGCATGCTTGGCGAAAAGCTTTCTGATATGGGCTGCTGCGACGGAATATATGAAGGTAGCAAGCTTTGTGCAGTCAGAGTGCCTGTTTTCAGCTTTGATAAGCTCAGCGGCGCAGATACTCAGCTGGGTTCGCAGATGAAATCAACGGGCGAAGTGCTCGGTTTAGGTTCAAGCTTTGAAGATGCGCTGCTTAAGGGTTTGACGGCATCGGGTATGAGAATCAAGCGTTCCGGCACTATTCTTGTTTCTTTACGCAACTCAGATAAGCAGGAGTCTATTCCCGTAATTGAAAAGTTTTCAAATCTCGGCTTCAATATTTTTGCTACTGCGGGAACCGCAAAAGTGCTCAATTCAAATTTCGTTGCCGCAAGCTCCGTGCGGAAGATTCATGAGGGCGGTCCGAGTACGATTGATTTGATAAATAGCAATAAGGTAGTTTATGTTATCTCAACATCTGAGAAGGGTGATACAGAGTTGAACGATGATATAAAAATTCGCAGGCGTGCCCTTGAGCGGCAGATACCTACCTTTACAACGCTTGAAACTGCAAATGCTCTCACCCGCTGCCTTGCAAACAAGAGGTCTTTGGATGATATTGACATAATTGACATAGCAAAAAACTTACCGAAGACTTAAAAAGGAGGATGCTATGAGCAAAATTCAGGACGAGTTTAAAATTGTAAATAAGCTTCAGCCAACCGAAACCTGTTTTGATTATTCAATATACTGCCCCGAGCTTGCGGAGATTACGCAAGCGGGGCAGTTTGTCCATATTTATTGCGGCGAAAAAACCCTCAGAAGGCCGATATCCGTTTGCCAAACAAATAAACAAAAGGGAATAATCCGCATTGTTTTTGAAATTAGAGGCGAGGGGACGCTTTGGCTTTCAAAGCGAAAAAAAGGCGAATTCTTAAATATATTAGGCCCTCTGGGCAACGGATTCCCAACCGATAAGAATAAAAAAGCATTATTAATCGGCGGAGGAATAGGAGTCCCTCCGCTGCTTGAGTGTTCAAAGTGCTATTCTTCGGAATCATCTTCAATATTAGGTTTCAGAAGTCAGGAGAATGCTATCCTTATTGAAGATTTTATAAAGAATTGCGCAGAAGTTTATATAGCAACAGAAGACGGAACACTAGGAACAAAAGGCTTTGTAACCGATGTTTTGAATGATCTTCTGGCACATGAGACATTTGATGTAATTTGTGCCTGCGGGCCTACGCCTATGCTAAAAGCCGTCAGTCACGCAGCCCTGTGCAACTCAATTGAGTGTTTTGTTTCAATGGAGGAGCGTATGGCATGCGGAATAGGCGCCTGCCTTGTTTGCGCCTGCAAGACGAAAAAGGATGGTAAAGAGGGCTACTCACATGTCTGCAAAAACGGGCCGGTATTTAACGCACAGGAGGTAGTCTGGTAATGGCAAATCTGAGTGTAAATATTGCGGGAGTTGAATTCAAAAATCCTGTTATAACAGCATCGGGTACATACGGCTTCGGTAGAGAATATAATGAATTCTTCCCTATCGAAAGGTTAGGCGGAATATCCTGCAAGGGAACTACAATTGAAGTAAGGCAGGGTAATCCTCCGCCAAGAATTGCGGAAACACCGAGTGGAATCATTAACAGTGTTGGTTTGCAGAATCCGGGCATAGAGCATTTTATAAAAGAGGATTTGCCATGGCTTTTAAACAGGGACATAATTGTTATTGCAAACATTGCAGGCAGAACCTATGAGGACTACTGCACTGCAGTCGAAATGTTGAATGACACAGGCGTTAATATGATTGAGCTTAATATTTCCTGCCCGAATGTCAAGGAAGGCGGAGTTACTTTCGGCACAAGCAGCGGTGGAGTTGAAAAAATAACATCTCTTGTCCGAAGGGTGTGCAAAAAGCCTTTAATTGTCAAGCTTTCGCCTAATGTAACCGATATTTCGGAAATTGCCGCTGCGGCTGAGTGTGCGGGGGCAGACTGCATTTCGCTGATTAATACCATTACCGGCATGAGGATAGATATTAACACAAGGCGACCGGTATTAAGAAATAATACCGGCGGTCTTTCCGGCCCTGCCGTTTTTCCGGTTGCGGTGAGAATGGTTTGGCAGGTCGCCAACAGAGTGAAAATCCCCGTTATTGGCATGGGAGGTATTTCAAAATGGCAGGATACCGTTGAAATGATGCTTGCGGGAGCCAGTGCTGTTCAAATAGGAACTGCGAATTTCACTGATTTATACACACCATTAAAGGTTATTGAAGGTCTTGATAAGTACCTTGAGAAAAATTCAATTGCCGATGTAAACGATATAGTCGGAAAGGTTGATGCCTGGTGATTATTCTATCGGTTGATTACGGTGACAGCAGGACAGGCATTGCCGTTTGCGATGCTCTTGAAATGCTTGCATCACCTGTCTGCGTTATTGAGGAAGGCTATGCGCCAAAGCTGATAAAGAGAATAGCGGATATTTGCAAAGATAAAAGAGCCGAACTGATTGTGGTCGGCTATCCCATAAATATGGATTCAAGTGAGGGCGAAAGGGCAAAAAAATGCAAGGAGCTTGCAAGCCTTATTTCGGAAGAAATAAGTATTAAAACCGTTCTTTGGGATGAGAGGTTGACTACTGTCAGTGCGCATATGGCACTTAATATGACAAACACAAGGGGCAAGAAACGCAAAGCAGTTGTTGACGCCGTTGCAGCGACGATGATTTTGCAGGATTATTTGGATTATCGGAGAAACGCAAATGAAGAATAATGATTTTATTAAAAAAAATAAACGGAGAGATTTTGTGCTTTCCGCTTCTTTTTCGTTTGCTCTATTTTTAAGTATATTACCCTCCTTTGCCAGCATCGGGAAGCTGGAGTTTCAGGTTTTGTCCACCTTAATATTATCTGTCATTATTGCCGGACTGTCATTGTTTTTCAAAAATGGTGTCAGAGCAATGGGAATTTCTTTGCTCGCTTTTTTATCCGTTATGTTTATTTGGTGCGTTGCCGCTCAGTTGGTTGCTCAAATTAGAAGCACCGAACCGTTTAAGCAGTGGATATATATTTTCTACTATGACAAACCGATGACCGTTGCATTAGCATGGGCAGGTGTCTTTTTCACCTATACCTTTATCAGGCTTTTTCTGCCCATAAATAACAAATATACGGGCTTTATTGAAGGCTACGCCAGCTTTTTAAAAACTTCTGTTTCAGCGTTTCTGGTTTTCTATTTATTCCTCCTGCTCTATGGCTTTGTAATAATAAGAACAAGCTATGGCTATAGCAGTGAGGTTAACCTTGTCCCATTTAAAAGCATATTAAGCTATTTTAACGGTGAAATATCTTTTTATGAAAGCTTCATGTATTTCAGCGGTAATCTTTTGATATTTGCTCCCTTAGGCTTTTTTTTCTCTATTTTTATAAATAGAGCTAGGTGGTATGTTTTATTACCCTTGCCCATCATTCTAAGCTCTTCTATTGAGTATTCCCAGCATATACTGCAAAACGGCATATGTGATATTGACGATGTCATACTCAACTGCTTGGGATTCTATCTCGGAGTGTTATTGTTCAAAGCCTTTAACCAAATCAGAAGGATTATAACAAAAGGAGAGGAAACTACTATTTTTCGTCGGTAGCTTTAGGCTTTTTCTTTGAAAACAGCTCCTTCAAGCCGATAAGCAGAAGGAAGCCGCCGAACAACTTGCCGAGAATATCTGTTGCAACATAAAAGGCTAGCCATGCCCCTAAGGCAACGCCGAGCACTCCGCCGATAATAATAGGTAGCAGCTCACGCCATTTAATTAGCCTTTTTCTTGTATGAATAATGACGGATAAAGCCGCACACGGGAGGAAAAAAAGAAGATTAATTCCCTGTGAAGTAAGCTGCTTTTCATTGAGTATGAGTGTAAGATAGAGTACGAGCACTCCGCCGCCGCCGAGTCCCATTGCACCTGCAATGCCCGAAAAAAGGGCCGCAAGGATATTGTAGACTAGATTCATCTGAGCACCATCCTTATCCCTGCCCAAAGCATAAAAAGAGCAAATATTTTTCTTAGCGCATTTTCCGGTATTTTTGGCAAAATGTATGACCCGATTAAGGAGCCTGCAAGCCCGGCGGGAATGTAGGGCAGTGCTTGTGAAAAGGTTACCTTCTGTGTTAAAATATATATAGTTGCACTAATGGCGGTCAGGGGCAGAATAATTGCAATTGCGCTGGCATGCGATTCCTTCTGAGATAGCCCCATGCGGTTCAAGAGCGGCACGGCTATCATGCCGCCGCCCGCTCCGAGAAGTGAATTTATCACACCTATTAAAAAACCACCCAATGATTTAAAAAACTTGCTTTTCATATTCATCAGGGTTATTGTTTCCGTTATTTCATTGATTATTTTACATATCCCACCTTTTATTGCATATCTATTCTTTAGGGAGTGATAGTATGGAAAAACGGATAAAACTTGTAATTACTATGATATTTGTTTTTTTATTTTCTGTCAGTGCGTTAGCATATTTAGCCGGCAAAAGAAACTTAAATGTGATACAGATCAATGCGGATGATGTCGCCGAAATGCCTGTTGTGGTTATAGACGCAGGTCACGGCGGCGCTGACGGAGGAGCATCAAGCTTTGATGGAACTTCAGAGAAAAACATTAATCTGGCAATTGCTCTTAAACTCGAAAAAATACTAAACAGTATGGGAATTTCAACTGTCATGACAAGGACACAGGACATTTCCATTCACGATGATGATGCAAAAACTTTGCGGCAGAAGAAAGTTTCCGATATACATAACAGACTAAAAATTATTGAACAAAACGATGATGCAATTTTTGTCAGCATACATTTAAATCACTTTTCAAGCCCCTCGAGCCACGGTACACAGGTGTTTTATTCAACTAACAATAATCTCGGTGAGGCGCTTGCATCCAATATTCAGGCTTCGGTTATCAACTTCCTTCAGCCCGATAACAAAAGAAAAATCAAGAAAGCCGGCACAAATATATATCTTCTCTACCATGCACCCATCCCTGCAGTTATGGTTGAGTGCGGCTTTCTCTCAAATTACAATGACACACAAAAGCTAAAGGATGTTAAATATCAATCACAAATGGCATTTTCTATTACGCACGGAATATTAGAATACTTAAATTGTTCGGAGGAATTCTAAATGGCTCCCAAAAGTAAAACACTCTATGTTTGCAGCCAATGCGGATATGAGAGTGTAAAATGGTTCGGCTGCTGCCCCGGCTGCGGCGAATGGAACTGCATGACAGAAGAAGTCAGAACTCAGCAGCCAACAAATCACAAAAGCAGCTTTGCAACCTCAGGGGATGTTGCAACTGCGATTGATGAAATTAATACGGATACGGCATCGAGATACAAAACAGGCATTGGTGAGCTTGACAGGGTGCTTGGCGGGGGAATAGTCAAGGGCTCGATGGTTCTTCTGAGCGGCGACCCGGGAATAGGTAAGTCCACAATTCTTCTGCAGATATGTGAGTATCTGGGCAGAGAGTTAAAGATTTTATATATTTCAGGTGAGGAGTCTAAACATCAAATTAAGCTTAGGGCGGACAGGCTCGGTGTCAAAACCCACAATCTCTCTGTTATGTGCGAAACCGATGTTCAGGGAATCTGCGAATATATCAGGACAAGCAAGCCGGATTTGGTAATAATAGACTCTATTCAGACAATGAATTTTGCTGATATTTCATCTACTCCCGGCAGTGTTTCACAGGTGAGGGAATCAACGAATATTCTTATGCGAACAGCAAAAATCCTTAATATTCCGATAATAATAGTCGGCCATGTTAACAAGGACGGGAATATTGCGGGGCCAAAGGTGCTTGAGCATATTGTTGATGCGGTCTTGTACCTTGAGGGTGAAAGGCATTTGTCATACAGAATTCTCAGAGCAGTCAAAAACCGATATGGCTCAACAAACGAAATTGTTGTTTTTGAAATGCTTGACAGGGGGCTCTCTGAGGTCGAGAATCCCTCCTTAATGCTTATTTCAGGAAGACCTAAGAACACATCGGGTACCTGCGTTGCCTGCGTTATGGAGGGCTCACGCCCAATTCTAGCTGAGGTTCAGGGGCTTGTAACACCAACGGGCTTCGGCAATCCACGGCGAATGGCTACAGGCTTTGATTACAACAGAATGTCAATGCTTATTGCGGTGCTTGAAAAACGCTCAGGCTATTATTTTGCAAACATGGATGCTTATATTAACATTGTTGGCGGATTAAAGCTCGACGAGCCGGCAACCGACCTTTCCGTTGCGCTTGCGCTTGTTTCAAGCTTGAAGGACACGCCTGTCAATGAGGATGTACTGGCTTTCGGTGAAATAGGGCTGGGCGGCGAAATCAGGGCTGTTGGCAACTGTGAGCAAAGAATTAAAGAGGCCGCAAGGCTTGGATTTAAGCGCTGCGTTATCCCAAAGCATAATCTGAAATCACTTTCCGGAAGAGCTGTTAAAGGCATTGAAGTTATAGGCGTAAATAATATTAGAGATGCTTTTGATGCACTCTGAGGATTGATAATATGCAAAATCCCATTGCAAAACCGAATTTGCCCGATTCAAGTGTGAGATGTGCAGCAATCGGTGATTATCCGGAATTGAAAGTTGCATTGAATAAACTGGGGATAAACACAATAACGCTTTGTGCCAGCCCTCAGCTGCCAGAGCCTGTATGCCGCCATGCCGATATGCTTTGCTGTCATCTTGGCGGTGAGAAGATTCTGCTTGAGAAAACACAGACCTCAGCGGCGAAGAAATTCATTGAACACGGCTTTACTCCTGAGTTTGTTCATAACGATATTAAAAAAAACTACCCCCATGATGTTCCTTTGAATGCAGCAGTTTTCGGCAAGAATCTTATTGCAAATACAGAAGTTGTATCAAAGGAGATTCTTGAATATGCGTGCATTAATAATCTGCGCATTATTTATGTAAAACAGGGCTATGCAAAATGCTCTGTCTGCATTGTTAACGAAAACGCAGTGATTACGGATGATATATCAATAAAAAAAGCGTGTGATTCTAATTCAATTGATGCTCTTTTTGTTGAAAAGGGGTCAATCAGGTTAACCGGACATGATTACGGCTTTATTGGAGGCTGCTCAGGGTTGATTGACAAAAATCGCCTTGCATTTTTCGGTGATATTGACAGACATACAAATTCGGTAAAAATAAAAGAATTCTTAAAAAAATACGAAGTCAACCCACTTTCGCTAAGAGAAGGGGAATTAATTGATGTAGGTGGCATACTGCCGCTTACAGTGCAAAAATAAAGGAATGAGCTCGCATTGAACTCATTCCTCATTTTTTTCTTATTTTTTATGCAGTTTTATTTAGTGCTCGCTGGAGCCATACAGCTCCGACATCCATTGCGTTATACAAACCTCGTTTTTCACCTTTTTTGACTATTCTTTCCCGAGGGCGGACATCCGGGTCTGTTTTGACGAGCTGAACAACAACTCTATCCGAAACCTCAAGGTCCTTAACCATTTTTGTGCTTGTTATGCTGATAACAATGACAAACGGGTCGCTCATATAGCCATAGTAAATGGTGTTGCCGCTGCGAACAAGTGGCTTACCTTTATAGGTGAGAAACTCTTCGTCGTTATTCTTTTTTTCGGGCATAAAATCGCTCCAATCAATTATTTCGCTTTAATGTATTCCTTCACAAGAACTTGTAGCAGTTCATCCCTGTCAAGCTTACGGACAAGGCTGCGGGCATTATTGTGAGTTGTAATATAGGTTGGATCCTCAGAAAGAATATAACCGACAATCTGACTGATAGGGTTATAACCCTTTTCCAACAAAGCATCATAAACTGTAAGAAGGATTTTTCTCATTTCTTCCTCATGCTCATCTTTAATTGAAAATTGAATTGTTTTATCGGTCATATCTGACACCTCCTAAATAAGGTACTACCATTATACACCATGAAAAATAATAATACAATAAAAAACAAATAAATTCGGTCAGTTCTATCCTCTTAAAGTAATTCCAAGCTCAGAAAGTGCCGAAACAGCATTTTTAACTGCGGAATCCGCCTCATCGTCGGTCAATGTTTTGTCCTTTGAACGCAGACGAACATTAAAAGCAACGCTCTTTTTACCCTCAGAAATCTGCGCCCCCTCATAAACATCAAATAGGCATATATCTTCAAGCATTTCACCCACAGCCTTGCTTATTACTTTTTTAAGAGCCAGAACAGTTATATCCTTGTCACAAACAAAGGCAAGGTCACGACTGATTGAGGGGAATTTAGGCAGCTGTTTATAGATTTTAATTGTTTTTCTGTTCAAGGATATTGTGTCAAAATCCACCATCGCAACATATGCCCTTGAATCAATGCCGTAGTTTTTCAGTACATTAGGGTGAACCTCACCGATTATTGCAAGCTCATTGCCTGCAACAGTAAGCCTTGCCGTGCGTCCGGGGTGGAGGGACGGGTCATCTGTCAGAGCTTCGATTTCATAATCATCAACTCCCGTTTTACAAAGAAGCTCCTCAACAACACCTTTGATTGTATAGTAATCACAATCACCATACATTCCAAGGGTTATCACCTGTTTCTCTATCGGGAGTTTGTCCGTACCTTGGGGAAGACATACAGTTGCAAGCTCAAAAATCTTTACATTTTCGTTTCGATTATTATAATTGCGTGAGAGAACCTCAAGAATTGAGGGCAGGGGAGTTGTTCTCATAACGCTTGTATCCTCACCCAGCGGGTTTGAGATTATTATGCAGTTTCTCTTTTCGCTATCGGGCGGCAGGCAGATTTTGTTATAGTATTTCGGGCTAATGAATGAATATGTGTATATTTCGGAAAGCCCGCAGGAAAGAAGAGTATTGCTTATAAGTTGCTCAAGCACTTG
>LSQX01018350.1_pt1 | contig 14133 bp, 15 predicted proteins | sample 654561 | NCBI WGS metagenome assembly LSQX01 (sample SAMN04489861, study PRJNA283612) | anaerobic digester metagenome | isolation source: 4 biogas reactors fed with cattle manure at either 37C or 55C with and... | place: Denmark: Kongens Lyngby | collected 2014
TTGCACTCAGTTTTTGAGACCGCCCATATTGGCCGAAAATAGCGCGAAGTGAAAACATTTGGCCTGATAAGTGGCCTGATAGAATTTTAGACGTAAAAAAACCCCTGATAAATCAAGGGCTTAGTAAAATCTTTGGCGGATTGAGGGGGATTCGAACCCCCGAAACGTCACCGTTTACACGCTTTCCAAGCGTGCGCCTTCAGCCACTCGGCCACCAATCCTATTTTATCTAGTGCTGAACTTTCAAACCGCCTAATTAACGATTTCTCAACACTAAGCGAGAGATTTTAGCACTTAAAACTAATTGCGGCAATGAAAAGCCATCATTACTCGCAAACTAACTTAAATATTCTGCAAACTTAAAATACGCTCAACATAACGTGATAACAAGTCCACCTCAATATTTACCTCACCACCGCTCTTAATGTGCTTTAAGGTAGTCACTTCTAAAGTATGCGGAATGAGATTAATGCTAATCACACAACCGTCGGCATTGTCTTCAACCGAGTTCACCGTCAGGCTTACGCCATTGACGACGACTGAACCTTTATAAGCAAGGTACTTACTTAACTCCGCTGGAATTTGAATTTTGAGCACATAAGACTCACCCACCGGCTCAAAAACTTTTACCAGACCCTTGCCGTCAACGTGACCAGCAACAATATGACCGTCAAGCGTATCGCCTAAGCGCATGGCGTGCTCAAGATTTACTTCACCTGTCTGCTCCAAACCAACAGTTTTATTTAAGGACTCACGAGAGACTTCGACATCAAAGCTTTTTTCATCAAAAGCGATGACGGTCATACAAGCACCCTGGATGGCGATTGAATCACCCAATTTAGTACGGCTTAAATCAAAATCATTAGCCGCTACGTGTAAACGCACGCCGCTATCTTTATCACCTTCTGCACCCAAAGGCGTCACTGATTTAATTTCACCAATACCAGTAATAATTCCTGTAAACATATTCTCTCTTACTCTTCGGAAACAGCAGTCAAAAGCGCTTGCCAACGCTTCTCATCACGCGCTCTTAAACGCACATCAACACCAACTGCTTGTTGTTCAAAAAATGCCATTTGCTTTGCATCACTTAATTTTTCTAATGGCGATAAAGCAAAAGGCTCTCTGCCTGGACCAATGATTTTCGGTGCCATATAAAGCAACACCTCATCAACCAAACCAGCCTCTAAAAAACCGGTATTTAAGCGTGGACCAGCTTCTAAATGTACTTCATTAATTTCATTAGCTGCTAGATAGTCCATGATGGCATGTAAATCTAGCGCCTCACCTTTTACTGCACCTGACGCTAAGGGCATCTTAATAATGCGGGCCTTTTTCTCTTGTTCAAGAAAAGTCTGTTTTGCAAGCTCCTGCTCGCTTAACTCTCTATCCTCAACAAAAATCCACACCGGATCACCATTGAAAATAGCCGCTCCCTCATCAATAATAAATAGGCGGTCAATCACTCCACGAATTGGCTGACGTGGTGTATTAATTGCTCGTACATTGAGTAAGGGGTCATCAGCTTGTATCGTACCGATACCGGTTAATACCAGGCAACTACGTGCACGCCAATGCTGACCATCATCACGTGCGGTTGAAGATGTAATCCACTTAGACTCACCATTGGCCAAAGCCACTTTACCATCCATGGAGGTCGCTATTTTTGTGCGGACCCAAGGCTTTTTGTTAATCATACGAGCGATAAAACCGGTATTTAACTCTAAAGCCTCTTCGGTTAAAACACCGGTGCAAACTACAATGCCAGCTTCTTGCAGCTTTTTTACACCACGACCACTAACCAAGGGGTTCGGGTCCAACATGGCAATCACTACGCGTGCTGCTTGATGGTGTATAAGAGCATCTACACAAGGCGGCGTACGTCCATAGTGACTGCAAGGCTCCAGGCTGACGTAGAAGGTAGCGCCTTGTAGCGCCTTTTCATTGCCCTTGGCAATAGCATCTTTGATGGCTTGAACTTCAGCATGATCGCTACCTGTTTTTTGAGTATTACCCTCGCCAAGTAGCTGTCCATCACGCACAATAAGACAACCCACGCGCGGGTTAGGAGAACTTAGATAGAGTGATGTTTCAGCTAACTGGATGGCTTGATCCATCCAGTAGCTATCTTGCTCAGCTTGTGAAGAGTTGGGACTAATACTCATGAGTATATTTATTGTTTTTCTGAGGTGCCTTTCTTTTGCATCTCACCAATCGCTTTGACAAACTCATCGATATGCTCAAAGCTTTGATAGACTGAGGCAAAACGCACATACGCTACCTGATCCAAGTCTTTAAGCGTTTCCATGACAAGCTCGCCCACTTCATCCGTGCTGACTTCCTTTTCACCGAGATTAAATAAAGCATCTTGAATATCTATCAAGGCCTTGTCTCGGGCCTCTGTACTCACAGGACGCTTGCGTAGGGCCATATTCATACTGGCTTCTACCTTAGACAGATCAAACTCAGTGCGCCTACCATCGCGCTTTACCACGACAGGCATCACCTTTTCGACTCGCTCAAAGGTGGTGAAACGCTTCTCACAATCGGGACAACGGCGACGGCGACGAATGACATTGCCCTCGTCTTGCCAACGTGAATCAATTACTTGAGTATCAGTATTACCGCAAAAAGGACATTTCATATTTTTCTCAGATCACCCTGCTATAAAGCAAGGTGATCCTTTTTTAAAAACCTATTATTTATAAACAGGGAACTGAGCAGTCAAGGCGTTAACCTTAGCGCGCACTTCTTCCAAGAAAGCCTCGTCATGAGGATTTTCCAGAACGTCAGCGATTAGTTTAGCCGTTAACTCTGCTTCTGCTTCCTTGAAACCGCGCGTCGTAATAGCCGGCGAACCGATACGCACACCACTAGTAACAAATGGCGTTTCAGGGTCATTAGGAATTGCATTTTTGTTAACCGTAATGTGCGCTTTACCTAAAGCAGCTTCCGCTTCCTTACCAGTAATGCCCTTACTACGAAGGTCAACTAACATAACGTGGCTCTCAGTACGGCCAGACACAATACGTAAACCGCGCTTGGTTAAGGTGTCAGCCAAGACTTGAGCGTTTTTAATAACTTGTGCGCCCCACTCCTTGAACTCAGGCTCCATCGCTTCTTTGAAAGCAACCGCTTTACCAGCGATAACGTGCATTAAAGGACCACCCTGAAGACCCGGAAAAATAGCCGAATTAATGATTTTCTCATGCTCGGCTTTCATCATAATCACGCCACCACGCGGACCACGTAGTGATTTGTGAGTAGTAGAGGTCACGAAGTCTGCGTGAGGCACTGGGTTAGGATATTGACCAGAAACTACTAAACCAGCGTAGTGCGCAATATCAACCATAAAGTAAGCACCGACCTCTTTGGCAATTTTAGCCATACGCTCAAAATCAATTCTTAAAGCATAAGCAGATGCACCACCAACGATTAATTTAGGCTTGTGCTCTTTAGCCAAGCGCTCTAATTCGTCGTAATCAAGCTCTTCCTTATCATTTAAGCCGTAGTGTACGAAGTTATATAGCTTACCTGAAGCATTAACCGGTGCACCGTGAGTTAAGTGGCCACCCTCAGCCAAGCTCATTCCCAACACAGTATCACCCGGCTTAAGAACCGCCAAGTAAACACCTTGGTTAGCTTGAGAGCCAGAGTTTGGTTGAACGTTAGCCGCTTCAGCGCCAAACAATTGCTTTAAACGATCAATCGCTAACTGCTCAACGATATCTACGTACTCACAACCGCCATAGTAACGGCGACCAGGGTAACCCTCAGCGTATTTATTAGTAAGCTGTGAGCCTTGAGCCTGCATCACTGCCGGACTAGTGTAGTTTTCAGAAGCGATCAACTCGATGTGTTGCTCCTGACGCTCATCTTCTTTTTGTATAGCTGCCCATAAATCCGGATCTACTTTGTCCAGTGTATTGCTGCGCTCAAACATTGATAAAACTCCTAATTGTAGGTAGATAGAGTAAAAACAAATAAATAAAGAACCCACCGCTTCGAGTGATGGGATCTTAAATCTTGGCCACGTCTAGACTGATTAACTTAAGACTCAGCCAAACGTGGGTTTAAAGTATAAGTACCAGTAATGGTCGCCTCTGCCAATACATGATCAGCCATGGCTTTGACCACATCAGCACACTTAAAATTGCCCTCTAATGGCAACTGCTCTATATCAAGCGCATAAAGCGTGAAATGATAATGGTGAATTAATGAATCATTAAACGGTGGGCAAGGACCATCGTAACCAAAATAGTCGCCCTTCATGTCAGGGTCACTTGCGAACCACTCAGTGAAGTTATTCACACCATGACGCAAATTGTTAGGTGCTTTAGGACCACCCTTGCCCTTAGGGCTCACATCCCTGGAATGCTCACCCTCTTTGATCTCGGTCGCATCGGCCGGAATATCCACTAAGGCCCAGTGATAAAATTCAACTCGGGGTAAATCGGCCGGTATCTCGCGATCCAGTTGATTCACATCATCCGGCTGGCTCGGCACATCAGTATCTACGCAAACCATCACAAAGGATTTAGTGCCCTCAGGCGCATCCGTCCAACTGAAATGCGGGTTGATATTAGAAGATAAGGCGATATTGCTCTGCTTGTCCATTTTGCCAAAAGCAAAACGTGGATCAATCGCTTGATTATGCTGAATCGAATGACTACTTAACTTCATAAAACACCTCCAAATATGATCGCTTAATCACTAAATACTTAGCTAATCGTAATCCGTGCAAACTTACGCTTGCCTACCTGGATTACATAAGTGCCTGCAGCTAACTCAAGGCCGCGATCCTCAATACGCTGACCATCGACACGCACGCCACCTTGCTGAATGTTACGGTTAGCCTCTGAGCCTGAACTTGCCAATCCAGAATCCCTTAATACATGAACAATTGATAAAGGCGCACCGCTTAACTCGACCTCTGGTATATCGTCAGGAATCTGGCCGTCACGGAAACGTGCCTCAAAGTTTTGTAGTGCAGCCTCCGCGGCTGCTGCATTGTGGAAACGAGTAATAATTTCCTGCGCCAGCATCACCTTAAAATCACGTGGATTACGACCATTTTCAGTTTCTTTGCGGAAACCCTCAATTGCTTCAATGCTATTCGTTGACAATAAAATAAAATAACGCCACATCAACTCATCTGAGATTGACATAAGCTTACCAAACATACTATCAGGATCTTCAGTAATACCAATATAATTATTTTTGGACTTAGACATTTTGTGAACACCGTCCAAGCCCTCAAGTAATGGCATAGTCAATACACACTGTGACTCTTGACCATATTCTTTTTGTAAATCACGGCCTACTAGAAGATTAAACTTCTGATCCGTACCGCCCAACTCAATGTCGCTCTTTAGTGCAACTGAGTCGTAACCCTGCAACAATGGGTAAATAAACTCATGAATAGAAATCGGCACGCCGCCCTTGTAGCGCTTGGTAAAGTCATCACGCTCAAGCATGCGCGCAACGGTATAACGAGAAGCTAATGAGATTAAGTCACGTGAACTCAGCTTATCACACCACTCAGAGTTATAACGAATCTCAGTCTTTTCGGCATCCAGGATCAACGCAGCCTGCTCATAATAGGTCTTTGCGTTAAGCTGAATTTGCTCTTTAGTCAGTGGTGGGCGCGTCGTATCACGACCACTAGGATCACCAATTAACGCCGTAAAATCACCGATTAAGAAAATTACCTGATGGCCCAAGTCCTGCAACTGGCGCATTTTGTTAAGCACAACAGTATGGCCTAGATGAATATCGGGCGCAGTTGGGTCAAGACCCAATTTAATACGTAAAGGAACGCCGGTATCTTTACTGCGCTGCATTTTCTGCAGTAACTCACTTTCGACCAACAGCTCATCACAGCCGCGTAAAACGGTGCGCATCTCGTCTTTTACTTCTTGGCTGATCTGAATTTCTTGCTCAGACATCGATTTTTTAACTCCAAAAGTTTCTATTTCTCGTATAAAATCCGTGAGGCAAAACACCCTAGTGGTAATTCACGCATTTTATGTTAGATTATAACCTTTCCCAGACCGAATTATTGCTTCCAGAGGTGCTTTTTCATGAACCTGCAATCTCCTTATTTTATCGGCATTATGTCGGGTACCAGTACGGATGGTGTAGATGCCTCATTAATCAAAATAGATGCTAATGCCACAGCACCGGCAAAGCTTATTGCCACGAGCAGCCTGGACATTCCTATCAGCCTTAGAGAAGCGATTTTACGTCTTAATCAAAGCGGCCCTGACGAACTGCGCTTAGCCGCAGAGGTTTCATTGGAGCTAGGCAAGTTATATGCCGATGTCACGCTAAACCTTTTATTAGAAACCGGCTTGCTTGCTGATGATGTCAATGCACTAGGGATTCACGGTCAAACAGTACGACACCGGCCTGAACGTGGCTATAGCATTCAGTTAAACGCCCCAGCTTTAGTCGCTGAATTAACCGGCATTGATGTGGTGTCAGACTTTAGAAGTCGCGACATTGCTGCGGGTGGACAAGGCGCCCCCCTAATCCCTGCTTTTCACAATGCTATTTTCCGTGACGAACAAAAACCACGCGCACTTTTAAATATTGGCGGCATATCAAATCTCAGTTTATTGCACCCTGAGCGCCCCACCAGCGGTTTTGACTGCGGGCCGGGCAATATGCTGCTAGATTACTGGTGTTATAAGCACTTAGGACACAAATTTGACAAAGATGGCGCTTGGGCCGCAAGTGGAAAGGTCAACGAAGACCTACGGGACTTTTTCATCGACTCCGAGGACTGGCTTACTCTACCACCTCCAAAATCCACAGGCCGCGATCTCTTTAACGGTCAATGGCTGGAAGAAAAATTGGCGGCTTTTTTTAAACTGAATCCTGACATCATGAGCTACCAAGCGGCTGATATTCAAGCGACCCTGGTTGCCCTAACGGTTAAAAGTATTGTTAACTGCTTAAAAAGCTATGCCGCTGACAACGAGGAATTAATTGTCTTTGGCGGTGGTGCCTCAAACCCATTAATCATGAGTCAACTTGCTACAGCCCTAGATTATCCGGTTCACACGAGTGACTCTTTTGGCATTGCCACTCAAGCGATGGAATCAATGGCTTTTGCGTGGCTAGCATGGGCTTTTAGACAAAAACTCGCTATCTGCACCCCTGACATGACAGGAGCCCGCCACGCAAGCGTAGCAGGCTCCCTACATCCAGCTTAGACTAAAGGTCTAAACTAGATATAACTAGACATCAAATGATGAACCGCAACCACATGTCGTGGATGCATTAGGGTTACGAATAACAAACTGAGAACCCTCGATGTCTTCTTTGTAGTCAATCTCGGCGCCAAACAAATACTGAAAACTCATCGGGTCAACCAATAAAGTAACGCCATTTTTGTTAATTTTAGTGTCGTCATCGCTGACTTCTTCGTCAAAGGTAAAGCCATACTGGAAACCAGAACAGCCGCCACCCTGCACAAAAACACGCAGTTTTAAATCAGGGTTACCCTCGTCAATTAATAAATCACGCACCTTCTCCGCGGCTGAATCCGTAAAAATCAAGGGAGTAGGAGGCGTTTGTAAATCTACTTGTTCAATACTCATAATCTTGCTCCAATGCCACTAAAAGGCACACATACAATAACTGGTTAGTTAATTCTAGCATGGAGTCAATTGACTACCCTACTATACCCACTACTATAATAGTGGCTTTGGAATTAAATAATTCTTTAAATACAACCGCTTAGAGCTCGACAACCTTGCTTAGCTTGACGCTATTGCCCTCTAAGACGTTAAGAGTGATTTCCTTTGGAGTAAAACCAAATGGAATAATTAATAAGCCTTCACGACGCTGAATACGAGTGAAGTTTAGTTCTAACATGGGGCTCATCTCTGCAGTTTTCAAGTCCACTACTTTTAACTCCCCGCTACCTTGAGCGATACTGCCAATCAAGGAGCCCTCATCAGCAGTCGATTCGGCACTGGGGACGACCGCTGGATAAAGCTCAATAGTCTGCTCCTCACCATCTCTTTCACCCTTTGCGGTGAATTGCAAACGCCCCGAAAAAGGCTTTTGCAAACCACGGCCACTTACCGAAAGCATTAACTTAAAGTTAAGATACATACCCTCTTGATGGACTTCAAACGCTCTAAGACTGACCGCTCCATCTGGCCCCGCAGGAATCATCTCCTCATAAAAGGCTAACTCACCGCTCAGATGAGTTACCTCGTCACTAAGGCGCTCAATTTCGCGACTATACTGAGTAATCATCGCATTATCAATCAAGGCTTTTGCCTTTTGCTCATGATAAAGATTTTCTATCGCCTGATAATTGATAATAGCCTGACTCTCAGCGTGCGCCATCTGCTCCACAAAACTAGCTTGCCACCTATCTTGCTCGCGACGCAACTCAGCCTGCTGATAGTAATAGGTCAAACCACCACCAATTGCCACTCCTAAAAAGAGTAAAAATAAACGGGCAACCATACTAAGGCAACACTGCTACAAAGTCCAGACCTGTAGACTCAGTCAATCCAAACATCAAGTTCATATTTTGTACCGCTTGACCTGCAGCACCTTTGACTAAATTGTCTTGTACCACTAGTACAACTAGCGTATCACCATCACCAGGCCGAGATAAGGCAATGCGCAAGTCGTTAGATGCACGAACAGTCCTAGTTTCAGGCTGACTACCGGCAGGCATTACATCAATAAATCGCTCACCCGCATAACGCTCTTCGTAAAGCGCCTGGAAGTCTGTACTTCTAGCTTCTGGCTTGATGCGCACATAAATCGTTGAAAACATGCCACGAATCATCGGCACCAAATGCGGCACAAAGGTCAGACCCACCGGCTCACCCGCGATATCAGCCAAATGCTCACTAATTTCAGGGTGATGACGATGTCCACTCACACCATAAGCTTTAAAATTATCTCCTGCTTCAGAAAGCAAATTAGCAACTGAGGCACCGCGACCAGCACCTGAAGCCCCCGATTTACAATCGGCAATGATGCCATCTAATTCAATCAGGCCTTTTTCCAGCAAAGGAGCCAAACCAAGAATCACCGTCGTTGGATAACAACCTGGATTACCAATCAACTTGGCGTTCTTGATTTTTTCGCGATTAATTTCTACTAACCCATAGGCGCTGTCATTTTTTAAAATATCGGGACAGCTATGTGACATCTTGTACCACTTTTCAAAAGACTCTAAATCCTGCAAGCGAAAATCAGCCGCTAAATCAATTACCCGCACACCTGCATCAAGCAACTCACGAGCCTGCGACATCGCTACACCATGAGGTGTCGCAAAAAAGACAACATCACAATCATTAAGTGAGGCATTGTCCGGCGTCACAAAGCGCAAATCAACCTTGCCACGCAAGCTAGGGAACATATCCGCTACGGCAACTCCCTCTTCACTACGAGAGGTAATTGCATGTAAATCCACCTGAGGGTGCTGAGATAAAATACGCAATAACTCGACGCCGGTATAGCCGGTACCACCGACAATACCCACCTTAATTTTCTGATTCGAAACGGTCATGACTAATTCCTGTGTTTTTCTTAAACCTAATGATGATGGACGCAATTGAGGTCTTTAATTGTAAATGTAAAACCTCTGATTAGACAGCTTTAAAGCCAAAAAGTTTAAAAACACAAAAAAAACCGCAACCAATAAATGATTGCGGTTTTTTGCATATCTGTAAGCGAAAAAATTAACGCTTAGAGAACTGCTTACGACGACGTGCGCCACGTAGACCAACTTTCTTACGCTCAACTGCACGAGCATCACGAGTAACAAAACCAGCTTGTGAAAGCTCAGGTTTTAGTGAACCATCGTAATCAATTAATGCGCGGGTAACACCGTGACGAACAGCACCAGCCTGACCACTCTCACCACCACCATGTACGTTAACCTGGATGTCAAAGTTTTCTAACAAACCCAATAACGCCAATGGCTGACGAGAAATCATGCGACCAGTCTCACGACCGAAGAAATCGTCTAGGCTTTTGCCATTTACAACGAAATTACCAGAACCTTTTTTCAAGAAAACACGAGCAACCGAGGTTTTGCGACGGCCCGTGCCATAATTCCATTCACCAATCATGACTTATTCCTTAGATATCAAGCTGTTGTGGTTGCTGAGCAGTATGAGGATGCTCTTCACCTGCATACACCTTGAGTTTTTTGAACATGGCGTAGCCTAAAGGACCCTTAGGTAGCATGCCTTTAACTGCTTTCTCTAACGCACGACCAGGGAAACGCTCCTGCATCTTGCGGAAGTTAGTCTCACGGATACCGCCTGGGTAACCGGTGTGATGGTAGTATTTCTTGTCTTCGAACTTAGCGCCCGTAACTACAATATCAGCAGCATTAATAATTACGATGTAATCGCCGGTGTCAACGTGAGGGGTGTACTCTGGTTTATGCTTACCGCGCAAACGGCGTGCAACTTCGCTGGCTACACGTCCTAGAACTTTGCCTTTTGCATCGACAACATACCAGTCACGTTTGACTTCATGGGGTTTTGCCACAAAAGTCTTCATGATTCTTTATCCTTAAAAATTAAAAACCTCTTGCTCGCCATGCCATTATTAACAAGATTGACAGTACTAGCTAGAGTAAGCCGATAATATTAACACAAAGAAAGAAAAATATAACAAAAAAACGCTAAAGCAATGTAAAAACAAAGCTTTAGCGTTGTATTTCAGTAAAACCCTCTGCTTGAGAGCTTTTAAACAACTATAAACGGTTAATAGCGTATGCCAAGAAGCGAGTATATGAGGTTTCTAATACGTTAAACCATGGTGCTACTGAATCGCGATAACCCATATAGTCATCGTGCAGTTTTTTGAACATCTCATTACCATCAGAGTACTGTTTATAAAGCTCACCTGTTGCTTTATAAGCCGCTTCCAAGATGTCACGAGGGAATTCTCTCAAAATCGCCCCCTCAGCAATTAAATTGCGTAAAGCACCGGCATTGTTATAGTCATAAATGGCTAACATATCGTGAGTAGCACGGAATGAAGCCGTTTCTAAAATATGTTTATAGGCTTCCGGCAACTTCTCGTACTCATCCTTATTAGTGTACAAGGACACCGCTGGACCACCCTCCCAGAAACCCGGGTAGTAGTAGTAAGGAGCCACTTTTACAAAACCTAACTTTTCATCATCGTAAGGACCAACAAACTCAACAGCATCCAGGGTGCCTTTTTCAAGTGAAGGATAAACGTCACCGCTAGGCAATTGCTGAGGCACAACACCAATCTTGGACAGAACCTCACCAGCAAAACCGGCTGTACGCATCTTGACGCCATTTAGATCTTCTAAGGATTTAATCTCTTTACGGAACCAACCACCCATCTGGGCGCCTGTATTGCCTAGTGGAAAGTTTACAACGTTAGCTTGAGCAAATAGCTCACGCAATAAGGTCATACCATTACCTTCGATCAGCCAGGCATTCATCTGACGCGCTGTTAAACCGAAAGGCACTGCTGTGTCAAAACAGTAGGCCGGATTTTTACCGAAATAGTAGTAACCACACGTGTGACCACACTGAACCGTACCATTAGAAACCGCATCTAACACCTCGAAGGCTGGCACAATCTCTCCGGCAGGGAAAACGTCGATTTGAAACTTGCCACCAGTCATTGCGCTGACATACTCAGAGAAACGCTGAGCAGGTGTATGCAGAGCAGGCAAGTTACGAGCAAAACTCGTCGCCATACGCCAACGAACTGTTGGGCCATCTTGTGCAATTACCGGAGCTGAAACAGCTGCCGCACCGGCCGCAACACCTACACCGGCTTTTCTCAAAAACGAACGTCTTTCCATAATAAAAACTCCATAAAAATTATGCCAAAAATACTAGCATAAATATAACATTTAAGCCCTAACTATTTACCCTAGGTATGCAGCTTATAAACCAGCCACAGCCATTTGTTCAATTAAAACCGAACCACTCGTTTTAGAACCACGGGTAATTTGATCGTTGGCAACGGCCTGGATTTGTTTAAACATATCCTTTAAGTTGCCGGCAATCGTAATCTCCTCAACGGGATATTGGATTTCACCATTTTCTATCCAATAACCAAAGGCACCACGAGAATAATCGCCCGTGACGTAATTGACACCATGACCGATTAGTTCTGTCACCAATAAACCACGATCCATTTTCTTCAATAAAGCACTTAAGTCATCGTCAGCTTGGGTCAGACTCGAACGCAAAAGCAAATTATGTGAACCACCCGCATTGCCGGTAGTACGCATAGCCAATTTACGAGCACTGTAAGTGGAGAGCAAATAACCTTGCAACACACCGTCTTTGAGCAGATCTCGCGCTGCAGTGCGCACACCCTCATTATCAAAGGTGCTACTGCCCATCGCGCCAAGAATGAAAGGATCCTCATAAATACTCAAATGCGGCGCCATCACCTCTGTGCCTAAAGAATCCACCAAGAAACTGGTTTTGCGATAAAGTGCACCGCCACTAATGGCTTGAGTCAAATGACCAATCAACCCTAAAGCTAAAGGCGCCTCAAAAATCACTGGATAGCGACCGGTAGGTATCTGACGTGCATTTAAGCGCATCACTGAACGCTTAGCCGCCAACTCACCGACTCGCTGAGCTGACTCCAAGCGCTCCGGATAACGCTCGGAGGTATACCAATAGTCACGCTGCATACCATCACCTTGCCCGGCAATCACTGAGGCAGAAATACCATGGCGAGTATACTGATAACCACCTAAAAAACCTGCGCTATTAGCCATCACAAAACGACCGGCGCCAGTATCAACCTGCGCTCCTTCTGTATTGGTGATTTTATCGCTATAGGCCAAGGCAGCTGCTTCTGCTTGTATCGCAAGCTCTGTTGCTGATGTCGGGTCTATATCCCAAGGTTTATATAGCTCTAAATCCCTAAAATCGGCCTCAGTCGCCAAGTCCTCGACATCAGGTAGCCCGGCGAGCTCATCCTCTGCTGTGTAACGAGCGATATTCCACGCTGCTTCTACAGTGTCGGCCAAGGCCTTATCACTTAAATCAGAGGTAGAGGCAGAACCACGTGCTTTGCCACGATAAACAGTCACTCCGAGGGAGTTGTCACGCATGCGCTCGATTGTTTCTACTTGTCCTTGCCGCACTCCCACGACTAAACCAGAAGACTCAGAAACTGAAGCAGCAGCGTCGCTCGCCCCTATTTGCTTGGCTTTAGCCAAAGCTTTTTGCACAATTAAATCAAAATCTGAACTTGTTACACTCATTACTACCTAAGAACCTTGTAAATATGATTTGACAGTTTTTGCCAATAGATTTAGCTATCAGGCTATCATATACGACAAGCTAATATTAATAAACCTTTTATTCTCTCTATGTCTATAGATTCCGACCAAAGCAACTCTCCCGAGTTCGATGAAAATGGCTATGACGGCCCGAGCAAATCACAGGTTAAGCGTGAGTTACACGCCATTGTAGATTTAACCAAAGAATTGATTGAGTTCTCAATTGAGCAAATTCGCCAATTACCTCTTGATGAGTCAGCTATCAGAGCGCTGGAAGAAGCCAAAAACTTTAAAAGCCATGGTGCCAAAAGGCGTCAAATACATTATGCCGCCAAGGTCTTACGTCAAGCCGACGTTGAGACCATCCGTCAGCAAATTGACACATGGAAGCACGGCTCCAAAGAGCAAAATGATCACTTACATCGTTTGGAGTTAATTCGTGATCGATTAATTCAGAGCGATGATGAAGTCACCAAACTAATTGAACAGCATCCTGATATTGATATTCAGGCTTTGCGCAGCGTGGTTCGCGCCACTCGTAAAGAGCAAAGCAACAATGCCAAGCTGACTGCGGATCAAACACCACAACGCAAGCAATATCGTGCTTTATTTCAATTTCTGAAAGACTTTATCGAATAAAGATAAACACGCTACATACAACTAAGGACGTATTTTTTTATGAGCAAAGAGCTATTAGATTGTATCGAATACAACTATCCTCAAAAAACTGAAGAAGCAACACACAGTGTTATCTGGATGCATGGCTTAGGGGCCAATGCCAATGATTTTGTGCCAGTTCCGCCCTACTTTCGTTTACCTGAAAACTTAAATATTCGCTTTGT
>LSQX01054177.1_pt1 | contig 14132 bp, 11 predicted proteins | sample 654561 | NCBI WGS metagenome assembly LSQX01 (sample SAMN04489861, study PRJNA283612) | anaerobic digester metagenome | isolation source: 4 biogas reactors fed with cattle manure at either 37C or 55C with and... | place: Denmark: Kongens Lyngby | collected 2014
CTTCCATGCCGCAGAAGTCGCGGATCGCCCAGTAGGGTCCGGGGAATGCGCCACGCACCGGCACCTCGGAGGTCTTCGTGCGCTCGACGAGGTCGCGCCAGTTAGTGCCGCCGGCGGGATGGTGGCGGTAGCCATCGGGGTTGATCGAGCGCCGGACCTGGTACTCCGCAATCGGCTCGGTGCGCTCGGGGCTGTGCGGGTCGAAGTGCTCGCGCAGCGACTCCCAGTCAGCGCGGCTTTTCACGGGATACTCGAGATAGCGGCGGGTGGCGAAGCCCTCGGTGGGCTGGTCTATGGCGTCCACGCGGAGGGCGCCCCAGGCGTCGCGCCAGATGCGCTTGTTATCGCGCTCCTCGACGATCTTCTCTTCGCGGCCGGGCCATGGGCCGCCGAAGAACTTCCCGAAGCCCATGCCGCCGTCGGCGCCGATGAAGCTGCCCCAGCGGCGCTGCTGCTCTTCGGAGAGCCCCTGTTTGCGCCATGCGGCGAACGTAGAGGCGCGCGGGCCACCGAACATGTAGGGGATGCGGTCCACTTCCTCACCGCGCAGGATGGCGACGAATCGTTCGCGCTGGGTCATCGGCCGATCGCTCCCTGGGTCACTGCGGATATTCCTGCGGGCGTGTGGTTCCGCGCGTGGATGCGGAGGGCCTTCCGGGGACGGCAGCGGCCGCCGCCGTTTGCCGTTGCCGTTCCTCCCCCTCTCCCGCCCCACTTCGCGCAGCGAAGTGCAGGGGGAGGGGGACCGAGGGGGAGGGGCAGCCGTTAGCCGTTGGAGAGGTCGGCCCCCGCGCCGACCTGTGCCGTTGCCCAGTCGTATGGAGCGGAGGGGCTTCAGCCGCTTCGCGCCGCCCCTCGCGAGGGCGCAGGGGCCACAACGACAAACAACGACGCGGCGGGGTGCAAGCCCCCGCCCTACAACGGCACCGCGGTCAACATACCCGGGCCCGTCGTTCGCCGCTACTCTAACGCCCCCGTCCACGTCGCAAGGCCGCCGCTGAGGTTGTGCACCCCCGTGAAGCCGTTCAGAACCAGCGTGTTCGCCGCCTGTGCGCTGCGACTGCCCACGCCGCAGACGCACACGATCCGATCGTCCTGTTCAAGCTCGCCAAGCCGCCCCGACAGATCCGCCAGCGGAATGTTGACCGCGCCCGGAAGGTGCCCCGCAGTGAACTCCCCCGCCGTCCGCACATCGAGGATCACCAGCGCCTGACCGTCATTCATCATCGCCTCAAGCTGGGCCGCGGTGATACTCTCCACCTGCGGCGTCAGCGTACCGGAGCCATCGCCACCACCGCCGCTGCATCCCGCCACCAGCACGGCCGTCACCATCACGCACAGCACACTCAACCTGGTCAGCCCGCGCATCATATCGGACCTCCTCCGTCGCTCAGCAAGCATTGAACCACGTCAGCGGGACCAGCCGGTCCTCGTCCATGTCCGTTCCGTGCGTGCCGCCCTTCTCCGGGTTGCCCGAGTCGTGCTGCCCGTGGTCGGCCACGATCATGCCCGAGTAGCCCAGCGCGCGAAGCTCCGCGACCATCCGCTCCAGGCGGTTGTCCATCTCCCGCAGCTTCGGGATCATGCGCTTTGAGGTCGGGCCGAAGCGATGGAAGTGATCGTCCGTCCCGCCGATCTGCGCGATGATAAATGCGGGCCGATTCTCCTCCGCGATCCTGAGCACGGCCTCCTCCACGCCCGCGTCATCGGGCACCGCCGCGGTCCCATCAATCTGCGCCACGCGCGCCAGTAACTGCCCGCCGGTGTAGGTCTCGCGTCCGCAGCCCGCGCCCTCCAACCCCGCCTCCTCCAGCACGTCAAAGAGCGTCTCGCAGGTGAAGGACATGTCCTTGCTCCGGATCCCATGCCCGTCGAGGTCGCAGCCGCTCACCATCGTGGCGAAGTTCACCGGCGTGATCGTCGGCATCATCGACTCAAGCACCAGGTGCCGCTCGCTGCACAGCGATGTGAGGTAAGGCATCTGCTCGGCGAAACGCTCAAGCTGCCACTGCCCCAGCGCATCAGGCGCGAGGATCACGATCCGCTCCGCCCCCTCGAGGTCGCTGAAGACCTCCGGGATCGGTGAGCCGGTTGCGCCGGCCAACGGACGAAGCTCCAGCAGTGCGGCCACAGTCGGGGCAATGTCAGTCATGGACCGGGTGGTGGACATACACGAACTCCTTCGTTGGGCGTTGAGGTTTCAAGCGTAAACTTATACACTTCTTCCCGACACAGTATAAGTCTGTTCAGCTTTACGAGCTTAAACTATGCACGCGTCCGACCTGCATCGATGACGCACGCCTCTGCATTCTCCGCCAGCGTGGAGATGGCCTCGGGTGACATCCTGGCCGCCGCTCGTGCCAGGCGCAGGAACGCAATCCACGCCTCCGCCGACGCGTGAAGCTCCGGCGGCAGCCCGACCTCCTCCAGCACCTCCGCCTGCTCGCGATCTGGCACGAGGTCTATCGCGCGGCAGATCCCCTGCGGCATCTCACTCGCGACCGCCCCGGCGAACGCGGCCGCATCCTCGCCGACCAGCTCCGCGAAACGCGCGAGCTGCTCCTGCGTGGGCTCCTCGATGTCCGCCTCCCACGCCCACAGCGTCGCCACCGTGATGCCCATCTCTCCGGCGAAAACACCGTCGTTGGTCTCCCCTGCCCGCCGGCGTGCCTCACGCATCCGCTGCCCGAGTGTCATCGCCCTCATCCCCTTCTGCGCGCCCTGCCCTCAGCCGATCTCCTGCATGATTTCGTCCGCGAACTCCTCCGACCGGTAGGTATCCACGAGGATCGCGCGCACCTGCCCCGGCGGCCACTCCCGCCGCAGCGTATGCGCCCAGTTGATCGCCACCAGCCGTCGCTCCTGTTCATCCTGCTCCCGGTCCGTCGCGGCCGCATCACGCTCCGCCTGCATGATCCGCACCACCGCGTAGAAGTAGGCCACCGGGTTGCGTATCTCCTCGTCCCCGCTCTCCAGCCGGTCCGCCACGGCATCCAGCGCCCGCGCCGCGATCTTCGCGTCATACTGCTTGAGATAGCCCTCGATGTTCCGCCTCTGCTTCGGCACCTCGAAATACTCCGCCACCACCCCAGCGAGTATTTCCACATTTTCCACGATTGTTGAAAACTCCCCGGCGCTACTCGCCGAGTTTTCCACAATCCGCGGGAGATGTACGTACGTGTCGCTAGCGTGGCTCTGTGAGGTCGTAGAGAAGTTTCCCCCCGACGAAGACGAGCCGTTTCCCAGGCGGGTACCCCGCCCTTCGTTCTCATCTACGTATTCTTCAGACTCTTCTTCTTCTGCTTGCGGATTCGCGGAAGTCTTGGCTTGCGGATTCTGCGAATTCCTGATTTGCGAATCCTGCGAAGTCTTGATTTGCGGATCCTGCAAGGTGCTGGTTTGCGCAGTTTGCGATGCGCTGAGAGTGGAGGCTCGGACCTTCAGGTTCGGGCGCCACTCGTGGAGGTACTCGACCAGCTTCTCTCGTGGAATACGTGTGATCATCCAGATGTTGGTCTTGCCCTGGCCGCGGCGCCGCACACGCACCAGCCCGACGTCGATGAGCTTTGTGAGGTGTCGGGAGATGGTCGAGACGGTGCAGCTCCTGGCGCGGGCGAGAGTCTCCTCCCCCACGAAGGTCTCGGGGCTTACGTACGCGAAGCTTTTGAGTACCGCGTAGGTCACCTTCTCCCCGTCGGAGAGTTCCGGATAGCCACGGAGAATCGCGTTGCTGATCTGGGTAAAGCCCGTGGCCTGTTCGAGGTCCTCGTACTGTACGAGGGGCTCGCGATCCACCTGCTCTTGATTGTCTCGTCCCCGTCGATCGGACATCAGATAAGGACCGTCCCTGCTTCGGTCCGCGGCGTGTTCAGTGGCCGCCAATCCGAAAGGATTTACCTCATGTTGCCGGTCTTACGAGCTATCAGCGATGCGGCTGTCGTCGGTGTGTCGAGTAGTTCAGTCGATGTGACCGGCAACATCGGCGCCAAGGGCTCCGCCCTCCATGAGCCAGCGCTCGAGCTGCAGCCGGTGGAAGCGCCAGACGCGACCGATCTTTGCGGCGGGCACCTCTCCCTCACTGGCTTTAGTACGGAGGGTTCGCGGGTGGACCCGCAGGTACGCCGCAGCTTCGTCAAGCGTCATGATCTCGGCATCCATGGCCATCGGATCTTGCACGCTCCTTGAGTATCGCACGGTGCGTGATGATGTTGATCTCTATATATAAGCGAACCGGAGGCTGTCTATCGTGCTAGTTTGAGCAGACTGGCGCGGAAAAAATTCCGCACGACTCCGTAGAATCCTCCTGCGTCCGCATCCGCGCATGATATTCCCGCTGATGGCGAGTGAATCCTGCTGCACCATGCGAGAGTGCGGCCGGGAATGTTTGCGGAGGGTGTCCTTGTAGGGCGGGGGCTTGTATCTCGCCGCGGCGTTGCCGTATGTCGTTTGTCGTTGTCGTTCATGTGGCATCCCGCCCTTGGGCGGGACCCGTGCGTCGTGCCGTACGGAGCGGGTGTCTGAACGACCCACGGGCGAGGGCGCCCGTGGCACATGACATGCGTAGTGTTGTGCTGATGCGTTCGCGCCCCGTGGCACGGACACTCCTGTCCGTGCTGATCTGGTCGAAATGCGGTTGGCGGAACGTGTCCAGGCGAGGGCGCCTGGACTCCGGGGTGGTTTGTGAGAGGTGGTTGGTTGACAGGCTTGCCAGCCTGTCAGTCGTTGGCGTATGTCGTTGTGGCCCCTGCGCCCTCGCAGGGGGCGGCGCGAAGCGGCGCGGTCGTTCCAACGGCGAAGATAACGGCAAACGGCTGCGGCAACGGCCGGCGGGGTACGAGCCCCCGCCCTACAACGGCAGACGACTACGGCAAACGACACAGGCCGACGCGGGGGTCGGCCTCTCCAACGGCTTACGTCAACGGCTTACGGCCCCCCAACTTCCGTGTAATGTATATCTAAGGGTAGGAGTGAGCAGCGCGAGAGGCGAAGGGGGTCTCAGATCGAGGCAGTTGCGGGGAGGTAGACCGACCGATGCGAATGGCCGGAGCGGTCGCGTTGGGCGTGATAATCCTGGAGGCGCTGCTGGTCGGCGCTTTCCTGCTGGGGTTCTACTGGCTCGGTGAGGTCCAGTGGGGCATCCTCTTTGCCGGCATACTGCTGCTTCTCATAGCCCTCCCCTGGCTCGGTGAGCTGGTTGTGCGCTTCGACAGCCGGGGCCCCAAGGGCGAGGCGGAGATCGGCTGGTGGGGCCGGGCAGCTTTCGCCATGAGCGGCGAGACCACGCATCTTGTAGTTCGCGTTCTCGGCATCCCCATTCGGCGAACGATGAGGTCTGAGAAGCCTGCCGCCGAATCCTCCGACGTGCCCTCAGAAGGCGAACCGCTGCCCGCGTCGGCTCAGGTTGAGCCTGCGCCGGTCGTGCAGCCGACCGAAGTGAAAGAAGACCCCCAGCGGAAGCCGAAGCGGAAGAAGGCGGGATTTATCCGCCACATCAACTCCGAAACGATAGAGGGCCTCTGCCGGATGGTCGGCAGCGGGCTGGGTGCGACCTGCGAGCTGGTCTGGGGCGCGCGGGAGATCGAAGTGCGTGTCTATGACCCGATGCAGAAGGAACTGGTGGATGCGCTGATCGCGGAGGCCTTTGGCTACCGTGGCGTCGGGCCGGTGAATGTGCTGCTGGGTCTCGGCGACGGCTGCCGGCGGGTGCAGGTGCGCTATCGTATCGGGCTTCTGCGGATGGTGCTTGCGGGGCTGCAGGTGCTGGTGAATGGTCGGCCGCAGGCGCTTGCGAAGCAGATGAAGGAGACGGCAGGCGAACCGCCGGTGAAGGACAGGGACGAAGAGCTTATCGAGCAGATACGGTCGGGCGCGGGGCAGGCAACCGACGCACCAAGAGCTCAGTAGCTTCAGGAGAGTGAAGAATGATGGCGGATTTCGACATCGGCTCATTCATGAAGGACGTAGTCAGCGGGATGGCGACGCTGAATGAGTCGGTCAATGTGATCGGGCAGCCGGTTGAGGTGGCCGGGAAGGTGATCATCCCGGCGGTAGTGACGCGGATGTGCTTTGGCGCGGGAGGCGGCGGGGGAAGCACCCCATCTGATGAGGATAGCTCGCAGCGCGACACCGGTTCGGGTGGCGGTGGCGGTGGAGGCGTGACGCTGACGCCGGTGTTCCTCGTGGTGGATGATGAGGGCGAGCGGCTGCTGACGATCTCGAGCCCGATAGAGCAGGCGTGCTCGATGGTTGATAAGGCGAAGAGCACGCTGGATCGGGTCATGCCGCGGAAGAAGGAAGCGAAGCCCAGCGAGATTGAGGTCGAGGAGCACTTCGGCGACGACCGGCCGTCAGGTGCGGGCCCGGCGCATTGAGGTGAATGAAACGCCGGCGGCGCGGGGGGGTTTGCGGGAGTGTCGTTGTAGGGCGGGGGCTTGTACCCCGCCGCGTCGTGCCTCCGTCGCTGAGATTGCTGGAATCTGTGTTGGCGGTCCGGCGTCTATCTTGTTAATGGACCTAACGCACGGAGGTTGTCAGAGGAGGTATGGTCGATGAAGATGTCCAACAGGCGAATGCTGATGCTGGTGGCCGTGATGTTCGTGCTGATCGCGGGCACGGTGACAAGCGCAATGGCGCAGCCCGCTCCGCAGGAGGGTCAGCAGGCTGAGGAGGGGGGCCGTCGGGGTGGCGACAGGGCAGCGGCATTCCGCGGGATGATGCCCACCAGCCCGGCGATCGCTGTCGCCGACGGGGCAGTGTTTCTGTTTGTGCGGAACACGCTGTACAAGTTCGACGCGAACACGCTTGAGTTGCTCACGCAGTGCGAGTTGCCGACGCCGGAGCGCCCGGCCCGGGAGCAGTAAGTACCCACCTGCAGCCTCCAATGCAGGGTGAATGCACAGGGTCCGCCGATGAAGGCGGGCCCTGGGTATGTACGGGGGTGGCGGCACAGAGAGGCGTAAGGCTGCTGAAGCCGTTGCTGTTGTGGCCCTCGCGCCCTCGCGAGGGGCGGCGCGAAGCGGCGCTGTCGTTCGAACGACTGCCCCTCCCCCTCGGTCCCCCTCCCCCGTAGCTCGCGGAGCGAGCACATGGCGGGAGAGGGGGAGGAACGGCAACGGCAAACGGCGACGGCCGGGTCCTCTCCCCTACCCCGCCGGGCCGATGCGGAAGTTGTCTATCCAGTAACTCGTCCCATACACGTTCCCACCAACTCCGCAGAGCGCATACGACTCCCATGGCGGTGAGATCACTACCTGCGAGACCACCGCGTTGCTCAGCGCCGGGTTCGCCTCCCGCAGACCCGCCAGCAGATCCACCGTCGTATGGCGCCACTGCCCGTCCGCCCGCGCATCACTCACTACGCCAATCACCGGCACGTTGTCCCAGGGAGCCTGCGCGCCCGTGAGCGTCACCGCATACCAGCGCCGGCTGATCAGCAGATACAGGCTCACCTCCGCTCCCGGGGAAAGCCGGTAGTCGAAGCTGAGCTGTGGCCAGTCCTCAAGGCTGAAGGGCGTCGTCACCGCAGCGACCGCGAAGGGGCCGCCATCCTCCTGATTCGTAACGCGCAGGCTCGCGCGCCCACTCGCGGCGTTCTGCGCATCAAGCTCCAGCAGCACTGCGGCGTCGTTGACCGGCTGCCACTCGCCGACGCCCGCCTCGAAGTCGTCGAAGATCGCGGCCGCCTCGGCAGGCCGCGGCGTCGGCTCAAGCTCCGTCAGGCGCGGCTCGGGCTTGCGCACCACGCTCGGCGCACCCTCCTGCGTATACCACAGCCGCAGGCGCCCGACCACCGGTTCGTTGTGGAACGACCACATGCCGAGACGCCCATCCGGCAGCGGATCGGGGTCGGTATACTCCAGCACAAGCTCCTTCGCGTGATACATCCTGATCTGATTGCCGAATTTCTCGATCCGGATCCGCGTCCAGCCGCGGTGGTCGGCAAGATCTCGCGCGTTCACATCGCCCAGCAGCGCCTCATCGGTCTCGGCTACCACTTCTCCGTTACGCAGGATCGCGGTCTTCGTGTTATTCCAGCCGCCGAAGAGGAAGCTGTAGCCGCTGCCAGGCGTCCGGCCGTCGCCGCAGATCGTGGTGTTGATGTCGCTCGGCCGCACATACCGGATGCGGTTGATGTTGTCGCTCTGGATCGCGCCGAACCACTCCAGCACGAAGTCGCCGTGATAGATGTGCTTGCTCCACACCTGCGGGCTCTCATCGCCCGCGCCCCCGTAGAACGTCCAGCCCGGCTGACAGGGCCAGCGGGTGTTGACGCCCCACGTCCCCCTGCCCGCGAACCAGTCGGTGGGGCTGCGATCGAAGACGTAGTCGCGGAAGTGCTCCGACAGCACCGTCACCTCGTTCACAGCGCGCTCGGGAGCGCCCAGCAGCGCCACCAGGCGCCCCGCCAGCGGCTGCGGGTCCACGTGCCGCCAGAGCGTCCGGTCGCCCTGCGCGACCTCAACTGCGCCATCCGCGAACTCGACCACCAGCGCCTCTCCGGCATCTATCGCAACGCTCTCGGTGGCGACCTCCGTGCCATTGCGCGCGAGAGCGATCGCAAGCTGCCCCTCGGCGCCGGTGAGGTCCACGCGATAGCCAGCGGCTGCATCGCCATCGGACTTAAGCAGCACTCCGAGACCCTCCGCGAGCAGCTCGGCGGGGATCGTCACGCGCGCATCGTGGAAGAACTCGCCCCAGTGCCAGTACTCGCCCGCGGCATCTCCCCCACGCCAGAAGCCACTGGGCACGAAGACCTCCTCGCGCGTCATGATCTCATCGGCGAGGAAGATCGGGTTGATGCGCACCGGCCAGTCGCCACGGTAATCTGCGGGCGCGACGAAGAGGTCGTCGAAAAATGCGTCACCTGCCGCCACCGCGAGACCCACCGCGCCCTGAGCGAAAGCTGGCGTCCGGGCCTCAAGCACGCGCTCGCGATCGATCAGCCCTGCCACGTGGCCCGGCGTCACCTGAAGCTCCAGGCGATACCACTCGCCCGGCAGATAGCCGCCCGGGGCTTCATCGAGCACCTGCTCGGCGCCATCGCGCACCAGCACGAGGCGCCTGGCTCCCGGCAGTTGCGCGTCCCCCGCCTGCCAGCGGAGCGCGAGGTAGTTCGCATCATCCTGCACCCACGCCCGAAGCTCGACCTCCGGCGCCTCCACCGGCCGGACGTTGAGGCTCACGCGGTAGCTGTCCCAGAACCAGTAGCCGGTGGTGGCGACTGCGGCCTCATCCTCCGCCTGCACGTGCATGGAGAACGGGTTGGAGCTGAGTGCGGCCTCCGCGCCCGCGGCCTCGACCATGGTGTTGGCGAAGCTGCCGCCGGAGGTCTCCCAGTCGCCCATGTTGGCGGCATCGCGGGTGAAGTCATCGGTGACCATCGGCGGATCGACGGGCTGGATGGCGGGCTTGCTGGCCACATATCTGCCGCTGCTGGAGACGCCGATACTTCCGCCGAGGGGGGCATCCCATGGCACGTCGAGGACAAGCTGATCGCCGACGATTGCGCGGACTCGGTCATCGCGACGCTGGAGGGTCAGTTGCGAGACGCCGGTGAGGCCGACGGATGCGGTGTCGCCGATGCGCTGCTCTGCCCCGCCGCTGAGACGGTGGAATGCTGCCGCGCCGTTGGCGATGCTCAGCCAGGAGATGTCGCCGGTGTCGGTTGCGTCGAAGCCGAGGCGCAGTTCGCCCTCGCTCTCGATGACGATCGGGCAGAGGACGTTGTATTCGCCCTCTGCGGTGTCATCAATGAAGCGCATCGGATGTTCGCTCGCGGCATGAGCGACAGAGGCGACAATGAGGAGAGTGATGGGGATGATGATGCGATTTGCGCGAAGCAGCATACGACCACCTCATGGCTGTGATGGATCATCTATGCTTATATTGACGCCTCTCTGCTGACCGTGATTCCCGCAAATAGTTTCGCGGGGAGAGTGCGGAGGGCCTTCTGGGGACGGCAGCGGCGCTTCGCGCCGCCCCCTGCGAGGGCGCAGAGGCCACAACGACTACGGCAACGGCACAGGTCGTCAGACGCGCAGCGTCTGCCGGGGGCCGACCTCAGCCCTCGCAAACGACGCTCAGGCTTCGTGCGGCCCCTCCACGGCGCCGAGCGACGCAAGCCTCTCGTCGCGAGATGTGTGAAGGTGAGGCGAGGGCGCAGGGGCCACAACGACAACCAACAGCGCGGCGGGGGCAGCCGCAGGCTGAAAGCCCCCGCCCTACAACGTTTCTGACAGGTCCCCCGCCTCCACCCGGCGAACTTCCGCGCTCATTCACACCGCCGCTGCCAGGGAGGCCCAACGATGCCCATCATCACCGTCGAGAAGCTCAGCGAACTGTCACCCGAGCGCTATGACGCCATCATGCAGCGCTCGATGGAGGAACTTGGCGATATCTACGAGGACGTCCGCGCCATCTGCCAGGACATCCGCACCCGCGGCGATGCCGTCACCATCGAGCACTACCGCAAGCTCAAGGACGACATCACCGCCGCCGACCTGAAGGCCACCCGCGAGGAGATCGAGGCCGCATACGAGCAGGTCCCAGCGGAGGTCGTCGAGCACCTCAAGTTCGCCGCGGGCAACATCCGCCGCTTCCACTCCGCGGAGTTCGAGCGCGAGATGTGGTCGATCGAGATCGCGCCGGGCATCCTCGCCGGACGCGTCACCCGGCCTGTCGACTCCGCCGGCTGCTACATCCCCGGTCGCCAGGCAAGCTACCCCTCCAGCGTGCTGATGACGATCCTCCCCGCACAGGTCGCGGGCGTCGAGCAGATCGTCGCCTGCACGCCGCCGGATGATGGCATGGTCGCGAACCCGACCTCACTCGTCGCCGCCGACCTCGCCGGCTGCCATGACATCTTCAAGATCGGCGGCCCATGGGCGATCGCCTCGATGGCCTACGGCACCCAGAGCGTCCCGGCGGTCAACAAGATCGTCGGCCCGGGCAACAAGTATGTCATGGCAGCGAAGATGGCGGTCTTCGGCACGGTCGGCATCGACTCACCCGCGGGCCCGAGCGAGATCCTCATCCTCGCCGATGACTCCGCCAACCCCGACTGGCTGGCGATCGATTTCCTGTCGCAGGCCGAGCATGATCAGGACGCCGCGGCGGTGCTGGTGACGCCATCAGCGGAGCTTGCGGCGGCGACCGCGGAGGCGGTGCAGCGGGCCTTTGACGCTGCCGATCGGCAGGCGATCCTGCGACCGGCGCTGGAGAACAACTCGGCGATCATCGTCACCGCGGACATGGAGGAGGCGCTGCAGTTCACGAACGCGTATGCTGCCGAGCACCTCGAGGTCGCGGTGGATGAGCCGATGCTTTTGCTGCCGCGGATCAAGCATGCAGGGTCGATCTTCCTCGGGCATTACGCGCCGGTGCCTGCGGGCGATTACGCGACGGGGACGAACCACGTGCTGCCGACGGGTCTGACGGCGAAGATGTTCTCGGGGCTTTCGATTGACGACTTCCTCAAGCGCCCGACGTTCCAGTTGCTCTCGCGGGAGGGTCTTGCGCACCTTGCGCCGGCGGTGATGGGGCTTGCGGAGGCGGAGGGTCTGCCGATGCATGGTGAGGCAGTGCGGGTGCGCGTGGAGGACTGATCGCGCGTGGTGTCGTTGCAGGGCGGGGGTTTTCAGCCTACGGCTGCCCCCGCCGTCGTCGTTGTGGCCCTCGCGCCCTCGCGAGGGGCGGCGCGAAGCGACGCTGTCGTTCGAACGACTGCCCCCCCTCGGTCCCCCTCCCCCGTAGCTCGCGGAGCGAGCACATGGCGGGAGAGGGGGGGGAACGGCTACGGCAGACGGCAAACGGCACAGGTCGGCGCGGGGGCCGACCTCTCCAACGGCTCACGGCAACGGCGACGGCGACGACAACGGCCGACGCATCCACACGGCGGGATGCGTCGCTCCGAACGGCTAACGGTAACGGACGGGGCGGACGTTGCCGTCGTTCCGGGGCACGCACACTCCTGTGCGTGCGTCGTGATTCGGTGCCGCCTGTCCCGCCCGGAGGGCGTGGATTGTGGCCCTCGCGCCCTCGCGAGGGGCGGCGCGAAGCGACGCTGTCGTTGTGTTTACAACTGTCGGAGCGGCTGAAGCCCCTCCGCTCCATACGGCTGGGCAACGGCCAGTGCGCTTAATGCTTTAACGTTAAAACATCACGCCTCGATCGTGCACGTCAGATCGAGTGTCGCGCGTTCCACGGGCTCGGCCGTCTCAATCGCGATGTAAGGCACCTCCGGGTGATCCTCAACCGTCACGCTCACCGGGTCCGATGGGTTCGCGCTGATCGTCAGCGATGCCCCACCATTGCGGATCACGATGCTCCCCTCCCCCACCTCGGCCTCCGCCTCCGGGTCGAAGTGCAGCAGCCACGTCACCACCCCCGGACGCGTCAGCCTCACCTCATCCGCCAGCGTCAGCGTCGCCGGATTGTTCAGCGTCAGGGCGAACTCGCGCCGGTGCAGCGCCAGCCCGATCTCTTCCGCCCGCACCTCGACGGTCATGAACTTGCGGTCGCCAAGGTCCTCAAAGCGCGTGATGCTCGCGCGCTCCTCCTCGGAGCGCCGCTGGCCCTCGCCGTCTATCAGCACGCAGTTGTGCCCGATGGTCTCCCGCCCGTAGGTGAAGGCGCCGTTGATCCAGTAGTCTGCGCAGTAGACCGGGCAGCCGGGATCCACGATCAGTCCGCGGCCCCCCGCGCGGAGGATGAAGGTGCCCAGATCGCGGTGCGAGTGCGTCTTGGCATTGTGCGCCGCGCGCACCGCAAGCAGCACGCCCTCGGGATCATCGAGGCTCGCGCGCATAATGCCCCATCCGGCGTCGTGGAAGACGCGCGAGGGCGGCAGATCATCCGGCGGCAGTGGCGCGAGGTCCGGGTCGTGCCAGATCAGCGCCAGCGGGCTGTCCGAGGAGAGGCGGTCGGCGAGCCACTGCAGGTGGCCATCGCCGGCGTTGCGCGCCAGCCAGCGCAGGTTCGGCTGCATGGGGTCCGCGGAGGCAAGGTGCGTGTCGCCGAAGTTGACGACGTACGTGTCGCCCTCGATGCAGTAGAACGGGAAGTAGCCGACCTGCATCAGCGCGGGGGTGCGGTCAAGCTCATGCGCGAGTCGCCAGCGGAGGCTGCCGGGCAGAAGATCGGCGTGGCGGCGCAGGGCCTCGATCAGCACGATCGCATGCCCGAGGCCGAAGGTCCAGTAGCCGCCGCCCTCGTCAATACTGCCATCGGCGTTGAGCCACGTGAGGTAGCGGCGCAGGTGGAAGACGCAGCGCTCGAGTATCTGCTCCTGGAAGGGCTCGCGATCGCGCAGGAGCAGCGCCATCATCCCCGCCCCGCCGACCATCACCGCCACCCAGTTGTTGACGCCATCACGGAAGAAGCGCTTGGGCGGCTCGAGGTCGTGCAGCAACGGCTCGATGGCCTTGCGGCGGTAGTGATCGGCGATGGTGGCAAGCTCCTCCTCCCCCACCTCGGAGGCGCACCAGTCGAGGTAATGCGCGAGCGCCTGCGCGACGACGCCGGTCATGAGGCCGTAGCGCTGATGGGGGCGCACGTGGCAGGGGTCTATCCAGCTATCCCACTCGAGGATGGCCTCGACGATAGCGCGAGCGCGCTCGTGGAACTCCGTGCGGCCGGTGAGCGCGAAGGCGAAGGCGCAGCGCTGGAGCTGTGAGAGGCGCTCACTGGCGCAGGTGAGATAGACGCCCCAGGGGCGGTTTGGGTCGGGCTGAGGGACGGGTGCGGAGAGTAACGCCTCGGCGGCGGCGATGACGCGCTCTCGGCTCTCCCCCACCTTGCCGCCGGCGTTGCGGATGCGATCGAGATCGGTCTCGTCGAGCAGCAGCCCGCGTCGGTTCATGGTGAGCCCTCCGTAGCTGTAACGCGTTGTCGTTCCGTGGCACGGACACTCCTGTCCGTGCGTTACGCGCCTTCGCGGGGGGTGCGAAGCCACGCGGTTGTCCGAACGACTACCCCTCCCCCGTAGCTTGCTTGTGCGACAAAGGGCGACGGCTCGATCGTCATGTGGCACGGGCGCCATCGCCCGTGCGTCGTACCTGCGAAGCACTTGTCGGAACGGCCCACGGGCGAGGGCGCCCGTGGCACATTGAAAGGCTGTAAGCCGTTTGCCGTTG
>LSQX01009694.1_pt1 | contig 14127 bp, 8 predicted proteins | sample 654561 | NCBI WGS metagenome assembly LSQX01 (sample SAMN04489861, study PRJNA283612) | anaerobic digester metagenome | isolation source: 4 biogas reactors fed with cattle manure at either 37C or 55C with and... | place: Denmark: Kongens Lyngby | collected 2014
GAGGGCCTCGACCTCGCCGCGCTTGCCGCCGGTGAGCGCCCGGAGCGGCCGGGTGTGCTGGTGCAGTACTGCGAGGAGGCGGGCGGCCTCTACGGGCTGGTGGCGGATGACTTCAAGTACACCTACTCCGCGGCGGATGATCAGGAGTGGCTCTTCCGGCGTTGGCCGGGGGAGCCGGAAGAGCGGTCAATCGCGGCCAATCAGGCCGGCCTGCAGACCACGACGCAGATGCGCCAGGCGCTGACTGGATGGCTGCGCGCGGATGGATACGCGGATGTGCTCGATGGCGACGGCTGGCGCGTCTACCCGCGGGAGGAGCGCCCGAGTGTGGACGCCAACCCCGACCACGGTCTGCTCTACCAGGAGGGCGCCGACTGGGCGCCGATGTTCCCGGAGGGCTACGGGCCGATCTCCGTGCCGCAGGGCCCGGTGCGCATCGCGCCACCGAGGAAGAAGTAGGGCGGGCTCAGAGGGCACGACTGTTTTGGGGCCCCATGCCGTTTGTGCCTCGTAAGTTGCAGATCGAGGAATTTGCGGCGTGCGTGGGCCGGGGTGGAAGCGAGGCCCCTCCGTTACAACGGCAGTCCGTCCAACCGAGCTGTTGGAGGCAAGTGATGTCTGATCCAGGGTAGGTCGATCACGGGTGCCGTGGATCGCCACAACCGGCCTGATCGGCATGATGCTGCTCATTGAGCTTGACGAGGATGACCCTCAAGAGATGACGCGAAAGGACTGACCGGACCATGACCTTCGACCTGATCATACGAGGCGGGACAGTTGTTGACGGGACGGGCGCAGCGGGATTCGTCGCCGATGTCGGCATCGTCGGCGACCGCATCCACGCCATCGGCGACCTCTCCTCGGCAGACGCGCGTGACGAGATTGACGCGGCCGGACTCATCGTCGCCCCCGGCTTCGTGGACGTGCACAACCACGCCTCCAACGAGATGGAGGGAGGCATCCTCAATATCCCTGACGTGGAGAATCAGATCCGCCAGGGTGTGACGACGCTCATCTCCGGCAACTGCGGCGGCTCGCCATGGCCGCTGGGAGCGCACCTCGACGCCGTGAGCGAGTTGCCGATCCGGCAAAACTACGGCCTGCTCGTCGGCATGGGCCGGATCCGCATGGAGGCCGGCGTGGGCGCGAAAGCCGCTACCGGTGAGGACATTGCCACCATGCAGAGCCTCGCCGCGCTGGCGATGGACGAGGGCGCCTTCGGCATGTCCACCGGCTACTTCCCCGCCTTCGTGACCACCGAGGAGATCGCGGCCGTCGCGCGGCCGATCGCGGAGGGAGGCGGCGTCTACGCCACCCACATGCGCTCCGAGGCCGCCGGACTGCTGGACTCGATCGCCGAGACCATCCGCATCTGCGAGGCGTCCGGCTGCCCCGGGCAGATCTCGCATATCAAGTGCTGGGGGACGCGCGCATGGGACAAGGCCGATCAGGCGCTGGCGATGATTGACGAGGCGCGCGCGCGGGGGATAGATCTCACCGCCGACCGCTACCCCTACCGGGCGTCATTCAGCGGCGTGGCTAACGTGATCCCGTCCGCGCTGCGCATCGAGGCGGGCGAGCGCGGGGGCATGGAGCACCTGCGTGATGCGGACCTCATCGACGACGTGCGCGCGGGCATCGGGGACTACATGATCGAGATTGACGGGCCGGAGAACCTGGTCTTCGCGCCGCTCGAGCCGATGCCGGACATAGATGGGAAGACGCTGGCGCAGGTCGCGCAGGAGCGCGGCGAGGAGGTCTGGGAGACCGCGCTGGAGATGACGCTTCGCGGCAAGGTCTCCAGCATCTACTTCGTGATGCTGGAGGAGAACATACGCAAGTTCATGCAGCACCCGGCGGTCTTCGCGGCCTCAGACGGGCACCTGCGGGTGCTGGGCAAGGGCGTCTCTCACCCGCGCAACTACGGGACCTTCCCGCGCTGGGTCGGCCACTACGGCCGCGATGAGGGCTTCTTCACCGTGGAGGAGGTCGTGCGGAAATGCGCCTCGATGCCCGCCGACAAGTTCGGCCTGCACAACCGCGGGACGCTGGAGGCGCGCAAGATCGCGGATATCGTGATCTTCGACTGGGACACGATCATCGACACCGCGACCTTTGAGGACCCGCATCACTACCCGGAGGGCATCCCGCATGTGATCGTTGCTGGCAAGCCGGGCCTGCGCGACGGCGAGGTCTCTGCGGAATCATACGGGCGAGTGCTGCGCCTGAACGACTGACGGGGGACCATCTGGAAACACAGCGGCGCCCGGAGCAGGACTCCGGGCGTCGCGTCATTTGACCCGTTGAGCGCGCTTGCGAGGACTTCTCCACCACCTCTCCACAGCGCTTCCCCTCTTTGATCCGCAGCGGCTTCCACATTTTCGGAGCTTTTACACAGAGTTTTCCACGTTCGGCCGAAACCGCGTAGTGGCGCCTGAAAAGGCCGTTGGCACCTGATGTGAGTATTCCGACGTCGCCCTCTGCCCGGCAAGGACGGTCTCTGCCTGGCGAGGTTATGTACATCGGCGGGGGATGGGGGACATCGTGGGGGGCGGAGAGTGTTATCCACCCTTCATGCACATGACGTCTTCGGAGTGTCAACGTCAAAAGCAGGCCCCGCCAACAGCCGATCCTCAGCGTCTTCACGGCCACCTGAACGGGTTGTCGACGGACGAATGAGCGGGTAATCCACGGGCCTGCCAGCAGCCTCTACGCACACTTTCCACGGGGTTCTCCACGAGGCGGCCACGGCTGCCCCGGCCCCGATTCGACCTGCTTACAGGCCCATCGAAAGCTGTTGCGCGGGCTCCTCGCGCGGGTAGAAGCGCCCGTTGATGGTCACGAAGTTGCGCGCGCGGTCGGCACGTGCGCCGAGCATCTCGAGGTGGCGCAGCGAGGTCAGCTTGTGCCGCCCGCGCAGCGAGAGTATGCGATCGGCGGTGGTCAGGCCGATGCCGGGCACGCGCAGAAGCTCCCACTCCTCGGCGCTGTTCACCTCGATCGGGAACTCATCGCCGCGCGCCAGCGCCGCCTCCAGCTTCGGGTCGCGGTCGAGCGGCAGCATGTTCCCATCGTCGAAGACCAGTTCGTCGGGAGTGAAGCCGTAGGCGCGCATGAGGAACTCGGACTGATAGAGGCGGTGCTCGCGCGCGAGCGGCGTCGGTTCGCGGTCCTCCAGCGGGGTGCCCGGTATCGGCTCGAAGCCGCTGTAGTAGGTCCGAGCGAGGCCCAGTTCCGCCCGCAGCCGCCATGTCATCTCGACGAGTTCGCGATCGGTCTCATCGGCCGCGCCGACTACGAACTGCGTCGTCAGCCCCGCGCGCACATGGCCGGGGCCGATTCGGTCGCGGGCCCAGCGCAGCGTACGCACAAGGTCGCGCTCGAAGCTCTTCGCCGGGCAGATCGCCGACAGCCGCTGCGGTCCGGGCGCCTCGAGGTTCACCGACAGGCGGTCGGCGAGGCCGGCGGCGGTCGCCACGGCGGCCTCCGAACAGCCCGGCAGCAGCTTCAGGTGCACGTAGCCGCGGAAACTGTGCTTGTGCCGGAGGATCTCGACGGTCTCGATCATCCGCGCCATCGTTGAGTCCGCATCGCCCACTATGCCTGACGAGAGGAAGAGGCCGCTGATGAGCTCGGCGCGGGCCAGCTCGGCGGTGAGGTCGGCAAGCTCCTCGGGCCGAAAGCTCGCGCGGGGGATGTCGCGGCTGCAGCGGGTCGCGCAGTACAGACAGTCGTGGCGGCAGGCATTCGAGAGCATTACCTTGAGCAGGCGCACCTTCTGCCCATCGGCCGAGAGGGCCTCATAGATGCTGCCGGGGCCGTCGGACAGTGCGGTCTGAGCGGCGAGGGTGGACGGGACGCTCACATCAAACTGCGCGCCCTCGCCCAGGAGTCTGAGCCTGGCTCCGTTATCCACTTCGGGCACCTGTTGCTGCGACGTAGAGTACAATGGCTGCTGTATACGTCAATTATAACCGAGATGGTGGCCCAACGCCAGTTCCGCGGCAATCCATCAGCTCATGGCCTGCTGCTCGTCATCGCTTTCGCGGAAGATCATGCCGCCGCACTGCTCGCAGACGGTGGCGTCGCCGAGCACGGTCTGGCGGCGACCGCACAGTCCGCAGCGCTGCACTACCGGGCTCTGCAGCAGCGTGTGGGTGCGCTCGGCGGCATGGCTGCGCACAACCCGCCGTGACCTGCGCCTCCTCCGCTCGCGGCGGATGGGCTCGGGCAGGTCCATCGGCAGGGTTGGCTGCAACTCATCTGCACCGGACATGGGCAAAGCGTACACCGGCGGCAGCCACCTGTCAATGAGGGGATGGAGGTTCGCGGGCGGGAGCGGCGAACCTTGATTCTATCGCACAGATGATCTGTATGGAGGCATGACAGTATGTATGACAGACTGCTGATGATGTTGGCTCTTATGCTGGTGTGCGCTGCCGCGCATGCCGGAGGCAATTTGCTGCACAATGGCGGCTTCGAGGAGCCCCTCGCCGCCGATGGCAGCATTCCGGGCTGGACCGCAAACAAGGCCCTGCAGCAGCAGAGCCTGACACTTGACGACCACGCATACACCGGCGACAAGGCCGTGTGTATCCTCTCGACCGTGCCGACTGACGGCAACAGCGTGCTCAGTCAGGATGTGGCCATCGAGCCCGGCGCTGACTACCAGCTTAACCTTGCGGCGACACGAGACTCATTCGTCTACGGCACGCTCTTTCGGGTATCGCTGCTGAAAGATGGCGAAGCGGCCGGCAGGCAGGACATCAGCTTCCGCTCCAACAACACGTGGCGGCCGCTCACCCTGGCGTTCAACTCCGGGGAGGCGGACACGGCGCGCGTGGAGCTTCAGACGCCCAACCGGGGCGACTGGCGCATCACTGTCGGCAGGCGCCTGTGGGTCGATGACGTCACGCTGGTGAAGATCGACCACGAGCGGAACATCACCATCCCCGGCGATGGCGCGACCGCCGCCGCCGATGTTGACGTCACCGAGCCGGGCACCTATCACCTCTGGGCGCGCGTGAACTGCGCCGAACCGACCCGCTTCACCATCGCAGTCGGCGACGACGAGCCCCGCGTCTTCCGCGCCTACACCACCGGCACGGAGTACTGGCTGCGGCCGGTGATCCCGGAGCTTGTGATCGCTGAGGGGCGACAGCGGATCGCCGTGCAGGCCTTCGACGATGGCGCGCGCATAGAAGAGGTCGTCATGACCATTGACCCGTTCTGGCAGCCTGAGGGCTACCAGCCCTTCATGACGCCTGAGGAGGCGCTTGCCGCACAGCGCGAGCGTGGCTTTGATCCGATTGAGCGCGGGAGCGTTCAGCTCACCCTCACCGGCGCGGATGATCTCCCCGCCGGACGCCGTGGCGTCAGTCAGGGCCTGCCCTTCCCGCGCGGCACAGTTGCCGAGCCGGTGAATCTGCGGGCCGCGGACGGCAGGCCGGTGCAGGCCGATGTGCTCAACCGCTGGGCGGACGGCAGTGTGAAGTGGGCGCTGGTCTCCACCTTCGCCGAGCCCGGCGAGACGATCACGCTCGAGTACGGCAGCGCGATTCCCGCGCCTGCGGACAACCCCGCCTTCAGCGTGGAGCGCGAGCGTGGCGGCGTCAGTGTTGACACCGGCGCGCTCCGCTTCAGCGTCCCGGCGCAGGGGCCAGCGTTGATCGAAGGACTCACCGATGGCGAGCGGGCTGTTGAAAGCATCGTCGGCGTGGTGAACGACAGCTTCCTCACCAGCGGCGAGCGCGAGGTGGAGGTAGAGCAGGCCGGGCCGGTGCGCACGGCCATCCGCATCGCCGGCCCGCATGTGAATGAGGCCGGCGAGAAGCTGATGGATTACGTGGTGCGCATCTTCGCCTACGCCGGCGAGAGCCACCTGCGCGTGGAGCACTCCTTCGTGCAGCACGACGACATCATCTCGGTGGATCTCGACAGCCTCGTGCTGCGGATGGAGACCCCGGTGCAGAGCGCGGTGCTTGAGGGCACGGAGGTCGCCACCGCCGCCGGTGAGGCGACGCTTACCGCCAGCCTCGCGAGCGAGGGGAGCAGCGTCTGCGACCGCCCCTGGACGGTTGCGCAGAATGGCGCGACCATCTCCGAGGGCGTCGTGGCCGACGGAAGGCTCATCGCTCGCGGCCCGGGGCAGATGGTCGTGGACATCTACGACTTCGCCCGCAATGCGCCGAAGACGTTCACCGTCACACCCGACCGGGTTGACATCGGCATCGTCGGCGGGCCCTTCAGCTTCTACAAGGGCATGATGAAGACGCACGAGATGGTGATCGCGTTCGGCGACGATGGCGAGACCGTCGCGGACGCCTTCGAGGCGCAGCCGCTGCTGCTCGCGGACGCCAACTGGTACGCCGACAGCCGCGCCACCGGGCATTGGCCGCTTGGCTCATATGAGGAGCGCTATCCCGGCTATGCGGCAGGCGTCGAGACCACCATCCGCGACTGGGACAACCGGCAGCGTCAGGGCGACTCAACCGTCAAGTATGGCGGGATGCTCCAGTGCGGCGACCCGGTGGGCTATGAGGGCGGCAACAACCTCGAGTCGGCCCTTGAGGAAGGTTCTATGATCCAGTTCCTCATGACCGGTCGTGGCGATTACTTCCGCTACGCCGACACCTCCATCCGGCACTACTCGGACATTGACATAGATCACTCCGACTCGACAGGCGGACTGATCTACGTCCACGGCCCGCACTCGCGTGACAAGCTCGACTACGGCAGGGCCGGCATCAACGGCCACTCGTGGTATAACGGCGTGATCCTGTACGGGCTCTTCATGGGCTCCCAGCGGGTCCTCGACACCGCGCCGCAGGTAGGCGAGTACTACGCGCGCTTCCCCTTCCCGCCGCGGGAACTGATCCACTACTGGCGGCAGCCCGCATGGAAGTTCATGGACCTCAACCAGGCGTATGAGGTTACGGCGGATGTCGCGCACCTGCAGGCCGCGGTAGGGGATGCGGAGCTTACGCGGATGCAGCAGGACCATGTCGTCCACCTGTGGCCCTACATGTTCGCCGTAGGCGCGAAGGCGGTACGGCAGTATCACGACATCACGCTCGACCCGGGCGCCCGCGAGCTTTACCTGCAGCTCATGGACGGCTTCATGCGCCTGCGCGAGCGGCCCGATGACACCGTCAATGGTGAGTGGCCGAAAGCGCCGGGCCAGCTTCTGGGCAACTTCCCGAACGACCGCTCCTGCGCGTACTACAACGAGGCCGCGCATGCCACCTGGCTCTCGGGCGATGAGCGCTTCGCCCGCGCCGCCGGCAGCGACCTTGCGTTCCAGATCGCCTTCAACGTCAACGACCCGACGCTGCTTTGGGGTTCGGCAGATCTGCTCCGCGCGATGGATCAGCTTGGTATACCCGAGCCGGATCTAAGCGCGAAGCTGCCGGAGACCTTCATGACGCCGAGCCGCATCGGTGCGAACGCAGACCGCCCGAAGATCGCGCTGCAGGTCATCGAGGACGCCGACAGGGCCTTCGCGATCGACCTGTTCAAGACCAGCTACCGCAAGTACAACCACGCCTACGAAGGCACCGCCATCGTCTACGCTCCGGATGGCACGGAGGTCACCAGCGCACCGGTGCGGATGGACGGCCTGCAGCGCTACCGGCTGGAGGTCCCTGCCGACGGGCAGACGGGCGTCTATGCCGTGACAATCACGGTGGACGATCCGTGGTACTGGAGCGTGGACGCGCTGGACTTCGATCTGGAGGCGGGCGAGCACACCATCCGCCTCTGCACCCGCTATGACCGCCAGTACATTGACGCGATTTGCATCGCCCGTGCGGGAGAGTACTTCCCGACGCTGCACGGCGATCCGCCCGCGGGTTCGCTGATCCTGCAGGTTGAGGATGGCGAGATGGAGCCGGGGATGGAGGTCGTTGAGTGGGTGGACGCGCTCGGTGGCGGAGCAGTGCGTGCAACGACAGCCGAAGATGGCGACAATGGCCCGTGGGTGACGCTCAACTTCGAGGTGCCCGAGGCGGGACGCTATCGCTTCTTCGCCCGCACGTGGAAGAGCTACGCGGACCTGATCAATGTGCAGATTGACGATCAGGAGCCATTCCAGTGCAAGCAGACGCACGACATGGACGGCAACCCTTACCCGTCGTGGTCAATCGCGACGACACTCGGTGAGGACGCCATTGTGCAGCCCTACCTTGACCTGGGCAAGTACAACATGGGCGCGTATAACCCGACGGCGCTGCTGCCGCATCCGGCGCTGGATTGAGGCGTCGCACATTCGCGTGACGATCACAGGGGCCGGTCATTGACCGGCCCCTGTTTCTGCCTGCGGACCGTCGCTTTCTACTAGGCATACCCCGCGTACATGTTCATCGCCTGGAGCACGTTCGGCGCTTCGAACTCCACCGTCCGCGCGTCAATCATCGTAACGTCACTGCGCCTGCGCCAGCCATTCATCATCTCCGTCCGCAGGCATTGCACCCGCATCGTCACCGGGCCCTCGATCACGAACGGCTTGAAGTCGCCCGCGCGCTCAACGGCCTCCCGCGCCTTCTCCTCGATCAGCGCCCGCGCATCTTCCGGCGCCAGACACCACGCGCAGGTGCGAGAGCGAGCGACCTTCACCTGCGCCGTCACGATGTCGCCGAGCAGTTCGCGCGCCTCGGCGCATACCGCGTCATCACCCGTCACGAGTCCGACGGGCACTCCGAGGTCGCCGCAGCAGGCGGCGGTGAGCCCAAGCTCGCCAAGCACCTCGCCATTGATGCTGATGTCCACGATGTTGCGTGAGGACTGGGTGTGATCGAGAACCGCCGGGAAGGCGCCTGCTTTGCCGTGGTATGCGATGCAGAACGCGAGGTCGGTGTCCTCCTCACAGCCGTCGAGGTAGCGCAGGGCGGGGCTGCCGAGGCCGTAGGATGCGCCGGACTCACACTCCTCGAAGATCACGTTGTAGCCGCCACAGGCGCCGTGGCCGTCGCTGACGAAGATGTCGTCCGCTCCGGCGGCCTTCGCACCACGAACAGCCGCGTTGATGTCCAGCGTCAGCGCCCTGCGCCCCTCCTGGTAGCGTGGTTGATCGGCGAAGGTCATCAATTCCTGCGCGATGCCTGACGCCCCTTCCATGTCGGTAGCCATGTACAGCTTCATCGTCGCGCCTCCTCAGCACAAGGTGAGCGGCATTCATGTTGAGACACCGGCCTCGTCCGCGGGAGGTTCGCCGCACCGGGCCGAGGGCCTTTGTGCGAGTGCCGTTGGGGCATCTAAGGCATTGTCCGGCGCGGAATTGGATAACTCCACTGTGGATGTTCGACAGGCCGATCGAGTAGGCTGTGGCTTTAGCAGGCACATCCCGAGTAAGAGGAGCGCTCCCATGCCCTCCATCAGCCGAACCGCCATCTGTCTGGCCATGTCCGTGATCGTGGCAGCCCTCGCTGGTTGCCCGCCGCAGCCCGCTGCGGTGGATGATGAGCCGGTGGAGCCCGCCACTGCTGAGGTGACGCGTCGCTCATTTGCCGCCGAGGAGATGCTCGGGGGCAGCATCGTGGCGGCCCCGGCGCAGTACGTGGAGGTGGACTGCTCGCTTTGCCCTGCTGGCGCGGAAGTGCTGGTGGAGACGGGCGAGAGTGTGGAGCAGGGCGACGCGCTGGTATCCATCAGCGGCAGCTATCCGGCCGATGCCGCGGATGGTCTGGCGGAGCGGGTGCAGCAGGCACGGGCCAATCTCGAGAGCGCTGATGAGGACTTCGCCCAGTTGCTCGTGACCGCTCAGGAGCAGCGCGAACTGGCGGGGGAGCGCATTGCGGCGCTGGAGGAAGCGCTCGAGGAGCCGGGGCTGAGCCAGGAAGAGCGGGAACAGATCACGCTACAGATCAGGGCGCTGGAGGTCTGGTACGACCGTGCAGAGTTGGAGATCGAGTGGCTGCAGGCCCAGCGTGACGATGTGATGGAACGGCGGCGGATGCGGGTGGCCGGGTGGGAGGACATGCTGGCGGCCATGCATAACGGCAACGGTGACGCGGTCGTGCGCTCACCCATCGACGGACAGGTGACCGAGGTTCGCACGGATGAGGGTGCGCCCACTGTGGTGATAGCCGACACGTCCAACCTCTTTGCGCAATGCGCGGCTACACTGGATCAGGCGCGGCGGCTGGATGTTGGCATGGAGGCGCTGATCACGACCACTACAGTGGACACCGAGCCAATCATGGGGACGATCATCCGGATTTCGCGGACGATCGAGGATGAGGATATCTCGCTTGATTTTCCTGATGACAGCGGACACCTTGTGCTGCTGCAGTTCGAGACGGCTGAAGAACTCGACCCTGGGCGGCCGATTGAGGCGCGGTTCGATCTTGGTGAGGTTGAGAACGCGCTGACTCTGCCGACGCCGGCGATTGAGTATGAGGATGGCATTCCCTACGTCAACCTGATTGTTGGCGACGGTACGGAGCGCCGTTACATCCTGGTAGGGCCGGGTGATAGCGAGTATACGGTCATCGAAGAGGGTCTGAGCGAGGGCGACGAGGTAATGCTGCCGGCGGCGCTTGCCAGTTGAGGCGAGGGAGGGCCGGGGTGGAACCTGCCGACTTCGCAGACGGCGGCGCAGTCGGCACTTTCCGCGCCGCCTGAGGGCGTCGCGGAAAGCGGCCCCTCCTTACGACTTCGCCGCTTACATTCCGCCGTTGCCGTCGCCGTCGCCTTTCCCAGTCGTCGCCGTTGCCGTTACCTGTGCCGTTTCCTGTTGGCGGCGAAGCCGCCATCCTGTCCGGCGCGCCAGCGCCGGAATCCTGTTAAAACCAGTCGTTGCCGTTCCCCCTCCGAAGGAATCCCCCCTCGCATCGTCCAATATTGCGCCGACACACGCTCCCTGCTCGCTTTCAGGAGGTCACACCATGCCACTGCGGATCGGCGTCGCTGGATTGCGGCGCGGGATGGGCTTCGTGCGGGTCTTCAGCCATCATCGGGAGTGCGAACTCGCGGCGGTCTGTGATGTCGAACCGGGGCGCGCGCAAAGTGTGGCCGAAGAGTTCGGCGCGCCGATGCACTTCGAGGACTACTCCGACCTCTGCCGGGCCGACATTGACGCGATTGTTGTAGCCACTCCGGCCCCCCTGCATGTCGCACACTCGCTGGAGGCGATGAGCGAGGGCAAGCACGTATTGAGCGAGGTGCCCGCGGCGTGGGACCTCGACGAGGCCGAGCAGCTTGCGCGCGGCGTCGAGCGCTCCGGGCTCAAGTACATGTTCGCGGAGAACATGTGCTATTTCGCGTACATCGAAACGTACGATCAGATGGTCAAGCGCGGCGACATCGGCAAGCCGATCTACGCCGAGGGCGAGTATATCCACGACTGCCGGTCGCTGATGCACGACCGCTTTGACGGTGTGACGCCTGGCTCGGAGACTGGCGTGACATGGCGCGCGTCATTGCCGCCGATCCACTACTGCACCCACGGCCTCGGGCCGATCCTCGAGATTCTCGACACACGGGTTGTCTCCGCGACCGGGATGCACACCGGCAGCAACGTGGAGCCGCAGTGGGGCGCGATCGACATGGAGATCGGGGTCTTCAAGTGTGAGTCGGGCGCGGTGGTGAAGATCCTCGTGGGCTTCTCGATCGCCCGGCAGCCCTCGATGCACTGGATGGTCATCTACGGGACCGAAGGGTACCTGGAGGGGCCGCGCGGGGGAACCGGCGGGAAGCACATGCTGTACACGGAGCGCACGGCGAACCTGCAGGGACCGATGGAGCTTCCGCTGTCGAGCGCGCACACCGGCGCGCCTCCGGAGGCAACTGCGGGCGGCCATGGGACCAGCGAGTATTTCATGTGCAATGACTTCGTCCGGTGCATCGTGGAGGACACGCAGCCGAAGATTGACGTCTACCGCGGGCTTGACTACTCGGCCCCGGGGATCTGCGCGCACCTGTCAGCGGAGAATGGCGGCGCGCCGGTCGAGGTGCCCGACTTCCGCCCCACACAGTAGCCGCATGCCGAGGAGGGCTGGCCCATGGCCACCGACACGATGACCCCGCGCGAGCGCATCCTCGCCTCGATGGAGTTCACCGGGTCGGATCGCTGCCCGATCCACCACTACATCTTCCCCGGCGCGCTCTGGCGCCACGGGCAGAAGCTTCTCGACCTCGTGGAGCGCTACCCCGACGACTTCGAAAACGAGAACATCCGCAACAACCTGAAGAATATGCCCAGCGGTGACGAGACCGATGAGGACGTGATCGAGTATGAGGATGGGTGGGGGACGGTCTGGCGACGGCTGCGCGGCTACACCTCGGGCGAAGTGCTGCGACCGGCTCTACCGGATTGGGACGCGTGGGCTGACTATGAGTTCCCCGCGCCGCCTTCGGACGAGTACTTCGAGCAGTTCGCGGCGAGCGTAAAGGAGCGCCATCCGGAGCAGTTCGTTTCCGGCAGCGGTGGCGGGTTCTTCCAGCTTATGTCGCACATGCGCGGTCCGGCGAACTTCTACATGGACCTCGCGGAGGATCACCCGGGCGCGCACGAACTGGCTGACCGGATGGTGGAGCACAACCTGCACAACATCCGGCGCTACGTGGCTGCCGGAGTGGACTGCATCCGCTTCGGGGATGACTGGGGCGGGCAGAACCAGTTGCTGATCCGGCCGGAGATGTGGCGCGAGTTCTTCAAGCCGCGCTACGCGAAGATGTTCGCGGCGGCGCGCGAGGAGGGGGTGCATGTGTGGTTCCACTCCGACGGATGGATTCTGGAGATCATAGATGACCTGATCGAGATCGGCGCCACGCTGCTCAACCCGCAGCACGACTGCATGGGCACAAAGCGCGTCGGGGAGATGGTGCGCGGGCGCGTCTGCATCCGCACCGACATCGACCGGCAGTGGACGATCCCCTTCGGCACCCCGGCGCAGATTGAGGCCGCGGTGGCGGAGGCGATCGAGGCCTTCGCGACTCCCGAGGGCGGCTGTATGCTGCACGGCGAGGTCGGGCAGGAGGTGCCTTTCGAGAACATCGAGGCGCTCTACTCGGCGTTCTACCGGCTGGGGCGGACTCGCGAAAGCTGACGGGGAATGCGGTCTCTCCGTGGTACGCACACTCTTGTGCGTGCGTCGTAAGCCGTTGCCTTAGCCGTTTGGAGCGACGCATCCCGTCGTGTGGATGCGTCGGCCGTCGCCGTTGAACGACAACCTCACCCCCCAACCCCCTCTCCGTTCCGGCGAGGGTGAGGACTCAATTGTTTGCGACGATCGAAACTGTTTCTCTTTGCGAAACCGTGCGGGGGAGTTGCCGTTGCCGTAACGTCGTTTGCCGTTGGAGAGGTCGGCCCCCGCGCCGACCTGTGCCGTTGTCGCTTGCCGTTGCCGCATGTCGTTGTGGCCCCTGCGCCCTCGCAGGGGGCGGCGCGAAGCGCCGCAGTCGTCCGCGACTGCGCGAAGCGGGGCGGGACGAGGGGGAAAGAGTCGTCGGAGGGGCCGCCCTCGCGAAGCGAGGGTCAGGCTCCTGCGAGCGCAGCGAGGCAGGAGCCTGAGGTTCCACCCCGGCCCACGGGATGACGACAGCGACGAATGAAACGGCAACGGCCGACGCATCTAAACGACAGATGCGTCGCTCCGAACGGCTTACGGCGTACGGCAACGACACAGGTCGGCACGGGGGCCGACCTCTCCAACGACAAACGGCGACTGCGAACGGCGCCTCGCCGACGCCCCTACGACGACAGGGGAAGCTCGATCCACTCGCCGCAATCCGCCGACTCGTACGCGGCGCAGAGTATCTCCACGGACTTGCGCCCCTCTTCGGGCGGGCAGGCTGGAGTGCGTTCGCCGCGAATGCAGCCGATCATGTCCTCGACAATGTTCGCCGGCCCTCCCGGCAGCGGCTCCTCGTCCTCGCCGAGCGTCCAGTCCGCCAGCGCCTCGTTCTCGATCAGCGCTGCGCCGCGGGTGCCGTGGAAGCCCACGCGGGTGATCTGGCTCTTGCCGGTGTAGGTGGTAGTGGTGACGATGCTCCCGCGCGCGCCGCTCTCGAACTCCAGCATCGCCATCGCGAGGTCCTCGGTCGCGCAGTTGTGATGGCCGACGATGGCGTAGTGCCCGAATACGCGCCGGACCGGGCCCCGCGGGGTTGTGTACCATATCTTCTGCA
>LSQX01045416.1_pt1 | contig 14127 bp, 8 predicted proteins | sample 654561 | NCBI WGS metagenome assembly LSQX01 (sample SAMN04489861, study PRJNA283612) | anaerobic digester metagenome | isolation source: 4 biogas reactors fed with cattle manure at either 37C or 55C with and... | place: Denmark: Kongens Lyngby | collected 2014
ACGTAATAGTATCCATTTTAAAAATTTTAAATAGTATCCATTTTAAAAATTTTAAATAGTATCCATTTTAAAAATTTTAAATAGTATCCATTTTAAAAATTTTAAATAGTATCCATTTTAAAAATTTTAAATAGTATCCATTTTAAAAATTTTAAATAGTATCCATTTTAAAAATTTTAAATTTATGATTTTCGGTTGCAAATATAGTCAAAACAAGTCGTAAATCGCTGTGTGTTAATAAAAGTATATTGTATAAAAGCGTTATATCATTACGCAAAATGAATAATAAGTTAGTTGTTTTACGCAAAATGATAACGTCATAAATAGGCAAAGTCTTAAATTAATGAGATAGAGAATATAAGATATTATTATCCGATATCTAAAATAGTTAAATTTTTATAATGAAATATTAAATCGTGTTAATGGAAAAATTGTGATTCTGTATAACTAATAAATATGAGAGAATGAAAAGAAATCATGAACCTGTATGGTTCAATTTAAGGGAGGTGTTTTTCGGATAATAATTTAACGTACTTCAATTTATAATCTTCTATCTGCTTCGCGACGTTTTTCATATTTAATATCACTTAACATGGAAGCTTTTATTCCGATAAAGAAGTACCATGAAGTATTGATGCTTCCAACAGGAGTCCAGTTAAAGGACATTTGCCAACTTTCCAAATCTCTGAAGAACCTAAATTGAGTTAAAGTAACTCCTTTGTTTTTAAAATCATAGCCTGTAGAAACACCAACGGACCATCGTGGGGCAAGTTCAAGATTGGTGCTGAGCATTAACGAATGAGAACTGATTTCGTTTTGCCTTTGCATGTTGTTGTAAGTAATTGTATAGGCCAACCTTAGGTCCCAAGGAATTTTAAAGTTGTACCAATCCGGATTTTTAGTTTCGTCTCTTTCGGCTCGTCTTCTTGAAACATTTTGGTCGTAAATGCTCGGTGCTTCACCAAAAAGATCATCCGGTCGTCCGCCATTTCTGAAAGTTTCATTCTGAAGATCGGCGCGCTGTGGACTGCCTTCAAAATCGCGACTGGAAAAAGAATAATTAATGCTGATGTTGGCATTGGTAAGTCGGAACAAACTTCCTCCTTGGTCGATATTAAAAACGTCAATCTTTCTGTTTTGGTTGTCTAAAGCATAAGGATCTAACGCGCCCGAAAAGTTAAAATCCAATTTTTCTACAACCGGTATGCTGCCGGAAAACTGAACCGGACTCCATTGGAGCGAATCTCCGGCAAGATTGTAAGCCGTACTAAAGTTGAGATTATTTAAGAGAATGATTTTCTTGGGTTCTGTCGCCAGCGTATCTCGCGAATGTACTTTAGCTTCAACAGTATTGCTCAATCCGATTCCGATATTGCTCGAATATACTTTGTTTGGTGCTCCGTACAAGGTGTTTTCAAATCGTGACCATTCCACCAGTTCGCCTGCGGCTTCATCGGCAGTTTGAGGTATTCTGAATTCTTCGTAATATCTGTCAAAAGCCGGATTTATATTGTAACTAACAGAAGGGCGCATCACGTGACGCACTGCTTGAATTTTTGAAGAATTTCTAAAGTTGAATATCCCGTATAAAGTGGTTCCGAGGCTTGTATTAAAATTGTACGTACGATAACTTTCAAATCCTTGAAGGGTATCTTGAACAATTCCGCCACGTCCTTCATAGGCAAATTCATCGTAATATTTTTTGGTGCTTTGCATCAACCAAGTTTCTCTGTAATTAGCACCAATCGAAGCGCTGAGATATCGGAAAAGTTTAAAGTTCGTGGTTATCGGAATGCTGTGTTGCGCTCCGGTTTGCATCCCTTTAAACATTTCCGGTCTGAAAAATAAGGAGTCTGTTGTTTGAATGCGATTTTCTGCGGTTAAATCATATTGAAAATTAATGTTCTGTATAATTCCGGATTTGCTTGAATTTTTTGAGGCAAACGGATAAACTCTGGACATGCTCGCATTGAGGTTGGGCAAAGACATCGAAATTTGCTCCGTTTGCGTATTTTGAGAGTGTGTGGCAGCCACGGTTAAATTTACTTGGGGATCGCCTTCAAATGTCCGTGAATAGGAAACGGATGAACTTAAAGTATTCACCAATGCACTGGCATTGTTGGTTTGATTGATAGATTCTGTAAAATATTTACTGCTTCCCAAATTTACCGAAGCTGAGAAACGCGAATTCGGACTGCTTTTTGGGTCTTGTGTATGAGTCCAGCGAATGTTGTAGATGCTCGATTGACTAAAATCGGGAAAACCACGTTCAGAATTGATGAGATTTTCAAAACGGGCACTTACGTTTCCACGAAATTTATACCGCAAGATATAAGTAGATTCTCCGCGCAACGCATAGCTGCCATTCGTGTAATAATCTCCCAAGAGGCTTAAGTCCAGATAATCGTTTACGGCAAAATAATACCCTCCGTTTTGAAAGAAAAATCCACGGCTGTTATTTTCTCCAAACGACGGAATAAGAAAACCCGATGCGCGGTCTTCGGACAGCGGAAAATAAGCAAAAGGAAGCCCGACGGGAGTTGGCACGTCTGCAATGTACATATTGGTAACACCGGTGACAATTTTTTTCCGGGGAATAAATTTTGCCTTTCTCGTGAAAAAATAATATTCCGGATTTTCTACATTTTGTGAGGTTGTAAATCTGACATTTTGAAGATAAATAACCGAATCATTTACTTTTTTCGTGACATCAGCTAACACATTAAACCCGCTTTGTTCGGTACGACTGCTGTAAACCAACGCTTTTTCGGAATTGAAATTATACCGAATGGAGTCGGGTTCTACTTTATTCCCTCCTTGTACAAAAACAGGGCGTTGACTATAAACTCCGGCGCTGTCAATACCTTTGGCATAAACTTCATTTTTATTGTAATCCATAATAATAAGCCCGGCATCGATGCGCATGTCTTCATAAGTTACAAAAGCCTTATTATATAGGTAGATTTTATTTTCTTTTCTGTCGAGATAAACATAATCTTGACCATAATAGGAAACAATATCAGAAAGGGGTTCCTGAGGTGCAAGAATGGTATCGATTTTAATAGTGTCTTGCAGTACAACGTTATTAATTGTTTCGATTTCTAATGAGTCTGATTTGGTTTGAATCGGAAATTCCGGTGTGCTTTTAGGCGGAATTTCTTGCCCATGCAGAAATTGATTGCCGGAAAGCAAGAACATGAAAAAGATTATTAAAAGTTGCCTGAAAGTATACAAGGCTGCGAAACGATTATTTTGTAGATTTGGCTTAACTTTTGAACCGTTCAAAAATAAACATATTTTCTTGGCTAATTTTGCATTTTTTAGTTTTTAAAACAGTACGTTGCGTTTTAAAAAAAGAGAAAATCATCTTACTAATAAGAACGTGTTCATAACCATTAAATTACAAAACAAAAAAAGATTAAGAAACTGGTGCATATGAGAAATTTTTTTGTTGGAATACTCGTGTCTTTTATCGGTTTTTTTACGATGAACGGCTATAGTCAGAAATCAGACAGACCTTTTATTGTGGTTCTCGATGCTGGTCATGGCGGTCATGATTCTGGAAATACCGGATTTAACGGGAAATATAAAGAATCGGATATTGCTTTAAGTATTGTATTGAAAGTGGGAGAAGTGCTCGAAAAAATGCCGAATGTTAAGGTTGTTTACACCCGAAAATCAGATGTATTTATAGGATTGCGCGAACGCGCAGCAATTGCAAATAAGAATCATGCCGATTTGTTTGTATCGGTTCATTGTAACGCCCACAAAAGTCAAGCTCATGGCGCAGAAACTTTTGTTCTGGGATTGCATAAAAATCAAGCGAATTTTGAGGTTGCAAAACGAGAAAATGAAGTAATTTATTTAGAAGAAAATTACGAAGAAAAATACGAAGGTTTTGATCCGCAATCCCCGGATTCCTTTATCGGAATGATGTTGATGCAAGAAGCCTATCTGGAACAGAGCATTTTGTTGGCAAGTTTGGTTCAAGAAAATATCGTAAAAAATTTAAAGGTCGTTGACAGAAGCGTGAAACAAGCCGGATTTTGGGTGTTACACAATACCTATATGCCCAGTGTTTTGATAGAGACCGGGTTTTTGACAAATGCCAAAGAAGGAGCCTATTTAAATTCCAAAAAAGGACAATCGGATATGGCTAGAGAAATTGCAAAAGCCATTCAAACTTACATTTCGAGTATTACGATTTCCGATGTGTCTTTTATTCCAAATCACGAAGTTCCTGTTACTTTAGAGCATGAAGAACCGGTAAAAGCTACAGAGAAAGATATTTATGAAGGTGTTGTCTTTAAAGTGCAACTTGCGGCCGGATCGAGAAAATTAAACCCAACACCAAGTAATTTTAAAGGTTTGCAAGGCGTGACAAGGGAAAGCGAAGACAATTTATATAAATATTATATCGGAAATACTTCTGATTATAATGAAGCGCAAGTTTTAAGAACTGAAGCGCATCAAAAAGGCTTTAATACGGCTTATATTGTAGCTTATAAAGACGGGAAAAGAGTTGATTTAACAAAGATTCTAGAATCAAAAAATAAATAGTCGATTTATTTTAATTATAATCCTTTAAATTTGCTCAATTAAATAAACCTTTTCAACATTGAAACTAACAAATGAAGTAAAGACCGGGATTCTTGCCATAGGAGCAATTTTATTGCTCATTTTAGGATATAATTTTTTAAAAGGCACCAATCTTTTTTCCAGTAAAAGATATTTCTATGTCCAATATCAAAATGTTGAAGGCCTCGCCACTTCGGCGCCGGTAACAGTGAGTGGCTATACGGTGGGAAAGGTAGAGGATATCAAATTTTCTACCGAACGCGGATGGCTTATCGTCAAGTTTAGTTTGGAAGACGATTTTGAATTTTCTAAAAATAGTGTTGCTCAAATATACAGTGCCGGATTAATAGGTGGAAAATCTCTCGCCATTTTGCCCGAGTATGATACTTCAAATATTGCAAAGTCAGGCGATACTTTGAAAGGAGAAATTGAAGACAGTATGTTGGCAACTGTTACTAAAGCGCTTGGTCCGCTTGAGGAAAAAGTAAACAATACTTTGCAAACAGTAGATTCCCTGCTTCTGAATATTAACGATATTGTCGATGCGCCTACAAGAAACAACATAAAAGAGGCTGTTTCTAACTTAAATCGTGCGTTGAGTGCCTTTACCGGAGTATCTGAAAATTTGGAAGTGATACTTGCAAAAAATACCGATAAACTGGACAGGACCTTTACAAATCTCGATACTACTGTCGAAAATATGTCGATTCTTTCAGATTCATTGGCGCAATTGGATACCGGAAAATTAGCGCGTGATATTCAGTCAATTACCGATCAGGCTAATAATTTAATGACTGATTTAAACAGCGGAAAAGGAACGGCAGGAAAACTGTTGCACGATGATACGATTTATGAAAACCTTGAAGGTGCTACGCGCCAATTAGAACAACTGTTACAAGACATAAAGCTCAATCCGAAAAGATACGTTCATTTTTCTATTTTTGGAAAGCGCTCGAAAGAATATCAAAAACCTGATAACCCTGATTTATAATGCAATATCTAACCAACATATTGTTTTTAATAGCCTTAGTAGCGGCAATAGGATTTTTCACTATCAACGTCAGAAAACTAATTCGCAACATAAAACTTGGAAGAAAAGTTGATATTTCTGACAATAAAGCAGCGCGATGGAAAAATGTTTTACTTATTGCGCTGGGACAATCAAAAATGGTTGTCAGGCCGATTCCCGGTTTGTTACACATTTTTGTGTATGTGGGTTTTGTGATTATCAACATCGAAATGATCGAGATTATATTCGATGGTCTTTTTGGAACGCATCGTGTGTTATCGACTGTTTTGCCGATGGGGGTTTACAATTTTCTGATAGCCTCTTTTGAAATTTTGGCGATGTTGGTAATTATCGCTGTCGTACTGTTTTGGACGCGAAGAAATATTCAAAAATTAAAACGATTTTGGGCTCGTGAAATGAAAGTTTGGCCACGTAAAGATGCCAATTACATACTCTATATCGAATTTGTGCTGATGGTTTTGTTTTTGATGATGAATGCCGCAGATCAACGCTTGCAAGTAGTTTCTCCTGAAAATTATTCAACTGCCGGATCTTTTCCAATCAGTCAATTTATAGTGCCATTACTAGCCGATTTAGATGTGTCCGCCCTTGTGATTATCGAGCGTACTTCGTGGTGGTTACATATTTTGGGAGTGTTATTTTTCTTAAATTATTTATATTATTCAAAGCACCTTCATATCATTCTTGCTTTTCCGAATGTTTATTACGGAAAAATAAAACCCAAAGGACAGTTTGAAAATCTGGAAGCAGTAACCAAAGAGGTTAAACTTATGATGGATCCCAATGCCGATCCCTTTGCGGTGGCGCCTGATGCAACCGAAGAAACTCCTGAGAAATTTGGTGCAAGCGATGTCATGGATCTTACCCGACACCAATTGTTAAGCGCATACACCTGTACAGAATGTGGACGCTGCACCAGTGAATGTCCTGCAAACAACACCGGAAAATTGTTGTCGCCGAGAAAAATAATGATGGACACCAGAGACAGATTGGAAGAAGTGAGCCGTAATATTGATAAAAACGGAAAATTTGTTCCCGATGACAAACAACTGTTGGATGATTATATTACCCGAGAAGAATTGTGGGCGTGTACAACGTGTAATGCGTGTGTGGAAGCTTGTCCGGTGAGTATTGATCCCATGAGTATAATTATGGCAATGAGACAGTATTTGGTCATGGAACAATCCGCTGCTCCGGCAGAGTTGAATGTTGCGATGTCAAATATTGAAAACAATGCCGCGCCGTGGCCATACAATCAAATGGATCGAATGAATTGGGCAAAGGAAGATTAATTAAACATATAATTCTATCAAACGGAATTATTTTATTTAAAAAGTAACATGGAAGAAACAATAAAAGTACCTACAATGGCGGAATATGCTGCCCAAGGAAAGCAGCCGGAAGTATTGTTTTTTGTAGGATGTGCAGGAAGTTTTGATGATCGCGCAAAAAAAATTACCAAGGCTTTTGTAAAACTATTGAATAAAGCAAATATCGATTTTGCAGTTCTCGGTACTGAAGAAGGTTGCAACGGGGATCCTGCAAAACGAGCTGGGAACGAATTTTTATTCCAAATGCAGGCAATGATGAATATTGAAACCATGAACGCCTACGGAATTAAAAAAATCGTTACGGCTTGTCCGCATTGTTTCAATACACTTGGCAACGAATATCCCGAATTGGGAGGAAAATACGAAGTACTACACCATACGCAGTTTTTAAAATCATTACTTAAAGAAGGACGTTTAAAAGTTGAAGGCGGGAAATTTAAAGGTAAAAAAATTACCTTTCACGACCCGTGCTATTTAGGACGTGCAAATAACGAATACGAAGCGCCTCGTGAACTTTTAGAAAAATTAGAAGTGGAACTCATTGAAATGCGTCGTAATAAAAGACACGGAATGTGCTGTGGTGCCGGAGGTGCACAAGTTTTTAAAGAACCGGAGCCGGGAACTATGGATGTCAATGTGAAAAGAACGGAACATGCCATGGAAACCAATTCTGAAATAATTGCAACAGGATGTCCGTTTTGTATGATGATGATGACCGATGGCGTAAAGGCTAAAAACGTAGAATCATCAATGGAAGTAATGGATATTGCAGAGATGATCGCACAGGCCGATGAGTTATAATACTCAAAACTGCAATTTCAAATAAATATAAGATATCATTACATCGATTCGTTATATTGATTCGATAAATTTTTAATGTATAGAGAAAATGCTTGTAGATTTTAATAAATTACCTGAAGATGCTCGGGTATGGATTTATCAATCCAATAGAAAACTGACCGATGAGGAAGCGTCGGAATTAAAACAGCTGACCGAAGAATTTCTAACCCAATGGACTGCGCATGGAGAAACCCTTGAAGCTGCAGTTGATTTGAGATACAATCGATTTGTAGTAATCGGTCTTAATCAAAACTCTGTGGCGGCTTCTGGCTGCAGTATTGATGCATCGGTTCACTTTATCCAGGAAATGGAGAAAAAATTTGACATTGATTTATTAGATAAAATGAACGTCACCTTTTATACCGGTGAATTTATCGCATATAAACCTTTAAAAGCGTTTAAAAAAATGGCAAAAGATCGCGCGGTGAATAAAAATACTGTGGTATTCAACAATCTTGTCAATACCAAAAGAGATTATCTTGAAAACTGGGAAGTTCCTGCAAGTGAAAGCTGGCACAGCAGATTCTTATCATAGAAAAATAGTGATTTAAATGAAGAAGTGGACCTTAAGCTTTTTTTCTGTTTTAGTAACTTTTATAGGATTTTCACAACAACAGCATCCTTTGATTGTCGCCGATGATTCTGAAAATCAGAAAAAATGGGTGGACAGTATTTATTCGCAGCTTTCAGTTGAAGAAAAATTTGGTCAATTGTTTATGGTTGACCTTTTTTCAAGTGATCCGCAAGCAAAAATCGATAAAATAAAAACGCTGATTACCGATTATCATTTAGGAGGGATTATTTTTTCTAAAGGCGGTCCGGTGCGTCAGGCAAAGTTGACTAACGAATTTCAAGAACTTGCAAAAATCCCGATTTTAATAGGCATGGATGCCGAATGGGGGTTGGCAATGCGGTTAGATTCTACCTATGCGTATCCGTGGAATATGACACTCGGTGCCATTACAGACAATAAAATTGTAGAAGAAGTAGGAAAACGAATTGGAGAACATTCCAAGAGAATGGGTGTTCATTTCAATTTTGCTCCGGTGGTCGATATAAATGTCAACCCTAAAAATCCCATTATCGGAAATCGATCGTTTGGTGAAGATAAATATAACGTTACCGAAAAAGCATTGGCTTTTATGAAAGGAATGCAAAGTGTAGGCGTTTTAGGAAGTGCAAAACATTTTCCCGGACACGGAGACACCGACAAAGACAGTCATAAAACCTTGCCCACTATTGATTTTTCCAAAAAACGTCTCGATACGCTGGAGTTATATCCCTATCAACCGTTGATTGATAACGGAATAGGAAGCATTATGGTAGCGCATTTAAATGTTCCTGCCTATCAATCTGATGGCGTGCCTTCCACATTGTCCAAAAATATCGTCACGAACCTATTGAAAAATGAAATGGGTTTTGAAGGACTTATAATTACCGATGCGTTGAATATGAAGGGAGTTTCAAATTTTAAAAATCCCGGAGAAGTTGAAATGGCAGCTTTTATGGCCGGCAATGATATCTTTCTAATTCCCGAAGACATGCCTAAAGCCATGGAATATCTGATTGCTGCTTACGACAAAAATGAAATTACCGAAGAACGATTGGAATACTCCGTTAAAAAAGTTCTCAATGCCAAATACAAAGTCGGACTCAACAATTACAAACCCATTAACACCACGTTTCTCACGGAAGAATTAAATACAGTTAATGATGATGCCTTACACGAAAAAGTAATGGATCATGCGGTTACTGTCATTAAAAATAAACGAGAAATAGTACCGATAAAGGAATTAGAAAATAAAAAAATCGCTTATGTGCAGATGGGTGATGATTCAGGAGATGTGTTTTTTAATGAATTGAATAAATATGCCAAAATAACTAAAGTAAGTGCAAGTTCTTTAAACGAATATATTGAAAAACTTAAAGCGTTTAATTGCGTTATCATCGGATTTCACAAGCCCAATCGCAATCCCTGGGAGAACTACCAATTTACCGAAACGGAATTGGTTTGGCTGTATGAAATTGCCCGAACAAACACGGTCATTCTGAATGTTTTTGCGCGACCTTATGCACTTTTGGATTTGAAAACTACTGCCAATTTTGAAAGTATTGTCTTGGCTTATCAAAATAGTGAAATTTCACAAAAAGTTACTGCACAACTAATTTTTGGTGCGCGCGAAGCTAAAGGCGTGCTTCCGGTGTCGTTGGGAGAAGATTTTCCTGTAAAAACTTCATTGGCTACCGAACGTTTGTATCGACTACAATATGGAAGTCCCGAAAGTGTTGGAATGAATTCGTATATTTTAAACAGAATTGATTCCCTTGTAAATGAGGGACTAAACGAAAAAATGTTTCCGGGAGCTCAAGTTCTTGTAGCGCGAAAAGGCAAAGTCATTTATCAAAAAAACTTCGGTTATCACGATTATTCAAACACAAATAAAGTGGAAGATACTACGATGTACGATTTGGCATCACTAACTAAAATTTTAGCAACAATGCCTATTATGCTGGATTTATCTACACGTAATAAAATCAGCCTCGATTCAAAATTATCCGAACTTCTGCCTGAATACAAAGGAACCAATAAAGCTCATATCACTGTCAAAGACATGCTCTCGCATTACGCACGTTTAAGACCGTGGATTCCGTTTTTCAGAGAAACTTTAATCGATAAAAAAAAGGGTGCTTCTCCAACCTATTATTCCACTGTGCCCACACGAAATTTTAACATTCAAGTTGCAGAAAACTTATATATGCGAAGTGATTATACCGACACAATTTATAAAATAATTAAAGAAAGTACGTTGTTACCGCGATTGGAATATAAATACAGTGATTTGCCTTATTACCTACTAAAACCTTATTTTGAAAAGGTTTATAAGATGCCGATGGAAACCATTGTTCAGGAAAAATTTTATAAACCGATGGGCGCAAATTATACAACCTATTTGCCGCTGACCAAATTTGATAAAAACAATATTCCTCCCACAGAACAAGATGAAATTTTTAGAGGGCAGCGTGTCCAAGGGTATGTTCACGATCAGGGTGCTGCCATGTTAGGAGGTGTAAGTGGTCATGCCGGATTATTCTCTAATGCAAATGACGTGGCAAAACTGATGCAACTTTTTTTGTGGAAAGGATTTTACGGTGGAGAGCGGTATTTTAATCCGGAAGTTTTTGAGGCTTATAACACGTGTTATTATTGTTCCAAAAAAATTCGCAGAGGTGTCGGATTTGACAAACCTCAATTAGGAAATGTGGGACCTACTTGTGGTTGTGTCTCAATGACAAGCTTCGGTCATGGCGGATTTACAGGTACTTTTACTTGGGCAGATCCGGATTTTGAAATTATTTATGTCTTTTTGACCAATCGTACATTCCCGGATGCCGAAAACCGAAAACTGATTCAAAGTGATACGAGAAGTAAAATTCAAGAGATAATTTATGAAGCAATAATTTATTAAGCGACGAAAATAAAAAGCTTTTAAAATGAAAATAGCCATTGTATGTTATCCTACTTTCGGTGGGAGCGGAGTAGTAGCCACTGAACTCGGTCTGGCTTTGGCAGAAAAAGGTCACGAAGTTCATTTTATCACTTACAGACAACCGGTTCGGTTGGAATTGCTTTCCAAAAACATACATTTTCATCAAGTGGATGTACCGGAATACCCATTGTTTCATTTTCAACCGTACGAATTGGCTTTGTCTTCCAAACTGGTGGATATGGTAAAGCTCCACCAAATTGAATTGCTTCATGTGCATTATGCGATTCCGCATGCGTATGCAGGTTATATGGCAAAACAAATGTTGGCTGCGGAAAGTATTCAAATTCCGATGGTTACTACTTTACACGGGACAGACATTACATTGGTGGGAAATCATCCTTTTTACAAACCCGCAGTGACGTTCAGCATCAACAATAGTGATATTGTAACATCTGTTTCTCAAAGTCTCAAAGAAGATACTTTGAATCTCTTTGATATTCAAAAAGAAATATATGTCGTTCCGAATTTTATAGACATTCCCAAAAAAGTGAGTTCAGTTTCAAAATGTCAGAGAGAGTTTATGGCAAAAGAAGATGAGAAAATAATTACGCATGTCAGTAATTTACGCCCTGTTAAGCGGGTTCCGGATGTAATTGAAGTTTTTAAACGGATTCAAGAAAAAATAGCTTCCAAATTAATTATTGTCGGTGACGGACCGGATAGAGAACATTGTGAAGCATTGGTTTCAAAACTGAATTTAAACGAGAAAGTCGTCTTTTTGGGCAACAGCAACGAAGTCGATAAAATATTGTGTTTTTCAGATTTGTTTATTCTTCCTTCACAAAAAGAAAGTTTCGGACTTGCAGCTTTAGAAGCAATGGCAAGCGGTGTTCCTGTAATATCCAGCAATGCCGGTGGGTTGCCTGAAGTCAATATCGACGGTGAAAGCGGTTTCCTGAGTCCGGTGGGCGATGTGGAAAGTATGGCAAAAAATGCGTTAAAAATACTTGCTTCCGAAGAAACGCTGAATTCTTATAAAAAACGAGCCATAGAAGTTGCAATGAAATTCGATACACACAAAATTGTACCTCAGTATGTTGCACTTTATGAAAAAGCGTTGACAGAAGTTTCCAAATAAAAATTATTTTCCCGAATCGTCTTTCGGAATATGATAATACGGAATTTTGATTTCAATATTACGTTCTTTAAATACATCCTGAATATTTTCGTGCAAGTTTGAATATATCAGCCCTTGTTTGTTGGCTTCTTTGATATAAGCATTTAACTGATAGGTCACATAAAATTCTTTAAGCGATGTTTGCAGCACATACGGCGCCGGTTGTTTTAAAATCAAGTCGGTTCTTTTTGCTGCTTCTATGAGTGCATCGTGAACAGTATTCCACGGAATGTTATAATTAATGGCAACAGTTGTGTGAATGATCAGCCCGTTTGCAGGTGCATCAATGCTGTAATTTACAGTATGACTATTCATTACTGTTGAATTCGGAATGGAGATAATTTCATTTTGCGAGGTGCGAATTCGGGTTACCAAAAGTGATTTTTCGATAACATCTCCCGAAATTTCACCAATTTTCACATTGTCACCAATTGTGAATAAACGCATATAGGTCAACACAAGTCCGGCAATAACATTTGACAAAGAACCGGCGGAACCAAAGGTGAACAAAAAACCGAGAAATACAGAAACTCCTTTAAAGATTGGAGAATCACTTCCGGGCAAATACGGCCAAATGACCACAAGCATAAAAGCGACTAATAAGACCCGAACAATTTGATAGGTAGGCGCTGCCCAATCTTGATAAAAACCATTGATTACGAGATTTCCATCCGCAATTTCATCTTTTAAATACCTGACACCGCGCAGAACATAACGGAATACGATAATAATGACAACAATCGTAATTAGATTGGGTAAATAATTCCAAAAAGAAAGTAAAATCCGTTTGAGCGGCGTGGTGATGTAACCGATTAGTATAGATGCAAAATGTTCTGTCCAAGGAAATATTCCAAAAAGAATTGGAAGTGCGATATAAACAGAAAGAAGTATGGTAAACCATTTTAAAACGTTATTGGTAAATAACAGCACTTTTATTTGCCTGTTGGCATCAAAAAGGGTGTAATTTTTAATGGTTACGCCTTTGATTTTATCTCCTTTCTGCGAAATTATTTTGAAAGCGGTCCATCTGAAAAATTTTGAAATGTATTTAATCAGATAAACAATTAACGCCAATATTAAAATTGCCAAACCAATTTTTAGAGCAATATTCAAAAAACCGGTTTCCTCATTATAAGAAGCTACTTCCGAAGCAATAATGTCACGATAACGATTTGCCAAATCTTCAGCAGTAGTTTCTTCCCATAAACCATCAATTTCCGTAACACTCATGATTATCATTTCGCCGTAGACAATATCTTCGGAATTTACGGTAGAAACTACTTTGAGGGTGTCCAGACTAAACCTTGAGATATCGCCTAAGCGCTCAATTCTGTCTGAAATTCCATCGGCGCGTTCTTTTGGAGAAAAGGCCCCCAGTTTAGAATACAAGTGAAAGAGAGTATCTCCAAAAAATCCACGCACCGGAAATCCGGGAGTCGTCTTTTTTAAGGAATCTATTTGTGCTTTTTTAGCTTGTCGTCTTTGGTTTTCCACTTCGGAAATTGCTAAAAGCTGTGATTGAAGTTCTTCTTTCTTTAAATTATCTGTGGTTTTAAGAGCCTCAATTTCACGGTATAATTCTTCTTTTTTTAGGGAATCCTGAATGCGTTGTTTTTCTATTTCTTGAAGTCGGAGGTTGTAATTTTCAAGCAACGCAATGGTTATGGAGTCCTTTTTTACATC
>LSQX01043385.1_pt1 | contig 14126 bp, 8 predicted proteins | sample 654561 | NCBI WGS metagenome assembly LSQX01 (sample SAMN04489861, study PRJNA283612) | anaerobic digester metagenome | isolation source: 4 biogas reactors fed with cattle manure at either 37C or 55C with and... | place: Denmark: Kongens Lyngby | collected 2014
AGAGATACCATTTACCCTTAAATTCTATAATACTATGATGATTATTTCCCCAGACACCGAAAAAATGGCCGGGGTTCCTGAAAATTTCCCCTCTATATTCCCATGGCCCCATAGGGTTATCACTGGTCATATAGGCAATCGATGCCGTAGAAGGCTTATGCACTCCCCCGGCTTTACTGCGGTCAGCCCAATTGGAACAATAAGAATAATAATAAGTATCTCCTATCTTATTGACAAAAGCAGCCTCAAAAAAATAGGGGGCCTCTACTACCTCTGGTCTTCCTGCCAGGCTGATCATATCATCACCCAGCTCGACTACCCTGGCAGAATTGGGCATGGCCTCTTTCCCTTCCGGCACACCGCCGCCGAAATACAGATACCCCTTACCATTATCATCAATAATAACAGCAGGATCAAAGAGCCAGGGAACACCCTCCACATTTGGTGTCGCACGGGAAATCAGGGCCTTACCGAGGGGATCAACAAAAGGGCCTACCGGATTATCACTGGTCAGGACACCAATACCATTGGCATTATCGGCAAAGTACAGGAAAAATTTGTCCTGGCCGTCTATGTTTTTGTATACTATTGCCGGTGCCCAGGATTTATCTGCCCATTTAGCTTTTCCAGTGTACCTTCTTCCAATATCAATTGTACCATGGTCTGTCCAGTTTACTAAATCAGCAGATGATAAACGGTTCAAAGTATGAATCCTGCCATAATCGTTTTCCAGGATTTCTCCCCTGCTGTCTCTCTGTATTATATCATGGGTCATATAAACATAGACCCTGTCTTTATAAACAAGAGCATAAGGATCGGCCCCGAATCTATGCGTCATTATGGGATTATGTTTATGAAAATATTTGTAAATTCTGGCCAGTTTAATTCCATCAAATAATGCGACCAGTTCCTCCTCTTCTGCATAAAGTTTACCCGCTCCTGTGAGTAAAATACTTATAATTAAAAATATTTTCACCATTAATCTCATAATCTTCTTCAAAACACTCTCTCCCTTCTTGAAGTACTTAGCAGGATGCTGACCTGGCTTAATAATTAAAAATGTGCAACTCTTATCTTTTATTGTTGCACATTTTCATGAAATATTCAATTAATTAACCTTGCCAGTACTCCAACAATTCTTTAATTCAGGATTACACCACCATATGCCGGAACCTCTATCCTGTACCGGCTGTCCTTCAGCCTGAAAGATTGGCCATTCAGGTAATCCTTTATTTCTCCCTTATCTACCAACAACTCTCCCTCTAAAACATATTCCTGGGGTACGTGGCTATTGTTAAGTATGACTACTGTATACTCTTCTTCATGGCTGCGTATAAAGCCAAAACTGTTTTTAATCTCATCGATAATTATAGGCCGGTATGTACCCCTGCGTAAAGATTGAAATTTATGGCGCAGTCCAATTAATTTTTTATAATAAGCATATAGTTCCCTGTCCTGCTTCTCCTCATCCCAGATCATGCATCTCCGGCAATCCGGGTCATCCCCCCCTTTCATCCCCACTTCATCACCATAATAGATCATCGGCGCCCCTGGATAGGTAAACTGGAATAAGACGGCTAACTTCATTGATTCCTTATCCCCTGAGAAATAATTAAGCAATCTTCTGGTATCATGACTATTAATCAGGTTTAACATACTATAATTTACCCTGTCCTGATAGAGCATCCAGTTCCTGACCAGCCTGTTGTTAAACTCAGTAGGCCCAATACTCCTTTGGGCCAGAAAATCGAGGATGGCCATGGCCAGGGGATAATTCATGATGGCATCAAACTGGTCTCCCTGCAGCCACACTTCAGAATTATGCCAGATTTCCCCTACTATATAGGCATCTTTTTTGATGCCCTTTACTGTCTCCCTGAATTTACGCCAGAAATTCCGGTCAACCTCATTGGCCACATCCAGTCTCCAGCCGTCAATATCTACTTCTTCCATCCAGTACCTGACCACATCCAGCAGATACTCCTGTACCTCCGGATTTGAGGTATTCAGTTTAGGCATATCAACCACATCATTGGCAAAGGTATGATAATTAACCGGCGGAGTAGTCTTCACCGGATAATCTTCTATGTAGAACCAATCCCAATACCTTGAATCTTTACCCTTCTCCAGGACATCCTGGAAGGCAAAGAAATAAAATCCACTATGGTTAAAGACTGCATCCAGAACAATCCTCATTCCCCGTTCATGTGCTCCGGCCACCAGCTCCCGGAGAACCTCCTTATCGCCAAAGGCCGGGTCAACCTGATAATAATCATCTGTATTATATTTATGATTACTGGTAGATTTAAAAATAGGGGTAAGATAAAGGGCATTTATCCCCAGATCCTTCAAATAATCAAGTTTCTCTATTATACCTTCTAAATCGCCGCCAAAAAAGGAATCGCTTTCCGGCTTTCCGCCCCAGGGTTTTACCCCTGCTGGATCATTGTCCTGGTTTCCATTATAGAATCTATCCGGAAAGATCTGATAAAAGACCGCATCCTGAACCCACTCAGGTACAGAAAAGATATTCCCTTCAGTGATAACCGGATACTGGAAATATACACCATAACCGTAGGAAGACTCCGGCCTGATAGTGCTGAAACCCTTTTCTGAAAACCAGACCTCTTCTTCACCATCATTTAAATAAAAGTAATAACGAAAACGGTTGTCATCCATCTCGATAGTTGCTGTAAAATAATCATAAAGATCATCTCTGCCACATAACTCCATATCTTTTACCTTATACGGTGCCCTGCCATCCCTGGGATAGCGGCTACCGTAGATAACCTTAACATCCTTGAGGTCATTTCTGGCGGCCCGTAAACGGAGCACCAATGTATTCATGTCAACGGGATAGGCATAATTCATGCCCGCCATGTGGAAAACTGCTGCTTTATTCATGGGACTACCACTCCTTCCTGTTTTTCCTGGACCTATCTTCCCTAGACAGTATCCCTGATGATTAACTCTGTGGGTAAAATGATTTCTTCACCCTTATAACCTTTCTCATTTAGCATTTTAATCAACATCCTGGCAGCCTCTTCACCCATACGCTGTATCGGCAGCCTGACCGTTGATAAGGCCGGTTTTAAATATGTAAGCATTGGCTCATCATTAAAACCCATTATGCCGACATCTTCAGGAATCCTGAGACCCTGCTCCTGAATTGCCCGCATTGCACCCAGGGCCAGCATATCGTCAAAGGCCAGGATGGCGTCAAAATCCTTCTCATTTTCCTGTAAATAATCTAAGATACCCTCGTAGGCAGCTTCAAATTTAAAATCATCAACAAAAATAAATTCAGGCTCCATATCGCCATGTTCCTGCAGGGCCTGCATGTAACCCTGTGCCCTGTCCTGGCTCACTATATACTCTTCCGGTCCAGAAAGGGCAACAACCTTTTTATAACCCCTTTTCAAAAGAAAAGAGGCAGAAGCATAAGTATCCTTTATATTATCATTGTTTACAATAGGAATACCCTCATGATCCGGACTCCTGCCAATCAGGACAAAAGGATAGTCCGATTTTATTAATTTCTCGATTAGTTCGTCATTTCTTCTTGAGGACATCAAAATTACCCCGTCAACTCTACGGTTTCTGAATAATTTCAGGGTCTCTTCCTGCTCCTCCCGGTAATCACCGGTGGAAGAAAGGATCAGGCTATAATGCTTTTCCTGGGTCACTCCGGCAATACCCTGTATAATCCCTGAAAAGAAAGGGTTGGCAAAGGCCTGCTGTGTAGGCCTTGCCATTACCAACCCGATTGTATCTGTCTTCTGGGTAACCAGGCTCCGGGCTATGGCATTATGATGATAGCCCAGTTCTTTCATGGTCCTCCGCACCAATTCCTTTGTTTCAGCACTTATACGGTCACTGTCACTGATTACCCTGGACACCGTAGAAGGTGATACTCCTGCTGCTTTTGCTACATCTTTGATTGTTACATTTTTCATCGGATATCCCTGCCTTTTACCTTATAAGATTCTTATCTCCTTCACATCAGAGGTTGTTTCAAATACAATCATATCCCCTTCCTGCTGGAATGGCCAGGCTTCTCCATCAACTGAGACAGCCTTTGCCGGATTATTATTTATTTTAAACACCAATTTCTTATATTCTTTATAATTATTAACCGGTTTATTGACTTCAATCAGCATTCCCTCATCACTACTTACCTTAAACTCATACAGGTTATATTCGCCCTCTTCATAGGCAAAGCTCTCCCCGTCATCCTGGAAATGCTGGTAGCTGAAGTTACCCGGATAAATATCCAGTACTAACTCCTCCAAATTCTCACTATCAACGAATTCCATCTCCCGGTAATTGGGAATCAGGCTGCCCTTTTTAATATAGATAGGACAGAGATCTAATGGAGCTTCCCTGACAATATACTGTTTGCCCTCAATGACTTCCTTTGTCCAGTAGTCAACCCATTGCCCCTCTGGCAGATAGACCTGTCTGGCCAGCTGCCCCTGTTGCAGCACCGGAGCCACCAGGATATTTTCTCCCACCAGGAACTGGTCATTTAACTCGTAGGTATTGATATCATCCTGATAATGCACTACCAGCGGCCGGATCACCGGTAAACCTGTCTCCGTTCCCTCCCGGAACAAATCATAGAGATAGGGGATTAATTTATACCTTAGCTTTACGTATTTCCTGTATATCTCCTCTGTTTTTTCATCAAAAGCCCAGGGCTCCTGATCTCTGGTATAGGTAGCAGCGTGGTTCCTGAAAAGGGGAGTGAAACAGCCTACCTGTACCCAGCGGGATAACAACTCAGCTGTACAGTCAAAACTAAAACCTCCCACATCGATACCACAGAAGGCAAGTCCGCTTAAACCCAGATTCATGAGCATGGGCAGAGAAAGACGCAGGTGTTCCCAGAAGCTCTGGTTATCGCCGGTCCAGACAGAGGAATACTTCTGGCTGCCGGCATAACAGGCCCGGGTAATTACAAAGGGTCTCTTACCGGTATATTTTTTAATCCCCTCTGCACAGGCCTTAGACATCAAATGTCCATAGACATTGTGCATCTCGGCATGAGTAGTAGGATTACCGTCATTCCAGAACTGGACATCATCAGGCATAGGGCCGTCAAAAGTGGCCGGTTCATTCATATCATTCCAGATACCTGCCACACCTATTTCCAGCAACTTATTCTGCCAATCAGCCCACCATTCCCTCACTTCAGTAGAGGAGAAATCCGGGTAAACACTCAGGCCCGGCCAGACTCTGTTCACATAGGGGATGCCGTCTCTATCGGTAAGGAAATAATCATTGGCTAAACCCTCATCATAGACTGTATAGCCCCTGTCCTTTTTGACACCCGGGTCGATAATCGTTACAACCTTGAAGCCCTCTTCCCTCAAATCACTGATCATTTTCTCCATCTCAGGGAATTTTTCTTTATCCCAGGTAAAGACCCGGTACCCATCCATGTAATCTATATCCAGGTAGATTACATCACAGGGTATCTCCCTTTCCCTGAAATTACGGGCAATTTCCCTGACCCTTTCTTCAGACTCATAGCTATACCTGCACTGGTGGTAACCAAGGGACCATAAAGGAGGCATTGGTGTCCTGCCGGTCAGATAGGTATACTTCTCTACAACCTCCCTGATAGTAGGGCCATAGATAAAGTAATAATTGAGGTTACCATTATCAACACCATAATAGATATAATCGTTATTTTCCTTGCCCAGGTCAAAGTAAGATTTATAAGTATTATCGAAAAATAGTCCATAGGCCACATTATCCTTCAGGACAATGAAGAAAGGAATGGATTTATAGAGACTCTCCAGGCTTTCTATATGGGGTTCCGGATAATCTGTATTCCACATTATATAGCGGTAGCCCCTTTTATTTAAATGACCTGTCTCTTCACCCAGTCCATAGATATATTCATCACCGGCCAGGGCCTTTAATACCTCTATTTTATGTTTCCCCCAATGGTCAACAGTCAGGTGCCCTTCTTCTTCTATCTTGGCAAAATTACCCCTGCGGGGGAAAGGCTTTCTATCTCCCCGGTAATCCTCACAGATTACCTTGCCTTCACTATCATAAATATCTACCTTAAAATCATCACTTACCACTATCTTCAGGTGTTCGTTTTCCAGGACAATTCCATCATTCTTTTCACTGACTTCGAAGGAGACATTCTCATCGCCCTTTTCTCCTTCGATAGCCCAGGAATATCTTCTGTCACTATTGATGGGGGCAAAAATATTTACAATTGTAGGGGTAATAAACTCTATTTCTCCCCTCTGTTCAGCAAAATTTATTACAACCTTCCTATCCTGTTTATCATAATCCCTTATTTTGCCAAACATTCACTATCACCTCTTATTCTAGTTATATTCTATCTTTATATGATTCCGTTTTCTTGCTTGCTTGATGTATGAACCGTTTTAATAGCATGTGAAGCGTTTGCACAGTTTTTTAAAAAAAGAGTTTTACATAATACAAGTTTATACATCCCCTATAAAATTCCTTCTTTTTATAAAAAAATTTAAACTTCTCCATTTCTTAAAACTTCTCCCCCTCCTATCACCCCCTTCAAGATATACCATCTAACTATCCCTTAATCTTCCTGCAGCGGGACCCAGATAGACCAACCCTTATCAGCACTGTTGATTACCCTGAACCGGCCGGTTCCGTTGCTGTCGGTCTCAACAATCCCGCTAACATTGCCTGTCAGGTCAAAAAACCTCTGGCCAGGCTGCTGTGAATTGATTTCCTTTGTAATCACCCGGCCGTCATCTCCACCAGTGATCATCATGACCAGCCCCGTGCCAGGCACTTCCTCCAGGCCGGCCCTTACATAGGAATACACATCACTATCATTATTATCCACCTCATAACCAGGCCCATAGGCATAATCCCTCCTGGCTATTAATATCTTTTCCAGTCCCTCTCTCATACCGGAAATATAAAAGTCCTTCCAATATAACATAGGGGTACCCTTTTCCCTGGTCATTATATAGGTATAGGCCTGATATTTCCTGTTGAATATCGGGCTGGTATATTCAGTCACATCCCTGCCGGTATCGTGGTTATCCACAAAGGTGACCATCCTGTCCCCATAGTTAGCATCATTGACCAGGCCGGCCTTGCCCAGGGTGGACATGTTCAGGGAACCATCCCTCATCAGGGCAAACTGCCGCCTTAAGGCAAAATCAAATAACCTTAGTCTATCATTATTAAACTTTCTAATATAAAGCATTAGTCCCAAATTGTTTTCATACCAGGCCTCACCGATAAAGATTACTTCTTTATCCGAGTTCTTCTGGATATGATCTATCCACTCACTCATGAAGTCATTATCTATATGCTTAATGGCATCTATGCGGAAACCGTCAAAACCTATCTCATTAATAATCCAGCTGCCCCATTCCTTCAATTCATCAACCACCAGCTCATTCTGATAATCCACATCCAGGCCCATCAGATAATCACTGTCACTGGTATTATCCCATGTCTTCTCTGCAAAAAGCTGTGGGCCCGTTATATCCAGAGCATCAAAGGCCTGCCAGTCCCATTTCCATTCATCAGCCCGGCTATAATATTTATCTCTCCCCAGGAGATGAAATTTGGTATAGAGTTCCCTGCTTTCACCTGAAGCCAGTGGTACCCTTTCTCTCTCATCTCCCCCCATCCTGTGGTTTAAAACAGCATCATAAAAGACCTTGACACCCTTAATCTGCAGCTCCTCAAGGGCTCTTTCCAGCTGAGCTCTGGTCCCGTATTTAGTCCTGACACTGCCCTTCTGGTTAAATTCTCCCAGATCCCAGAGATCATAGGCGGCATAACCTTCATCCACAGGTTCATCTGCCTTATTGGCCGGCGGCAGCCAGACACCTGTTATCCCTAGTTCTGCCAGCTCAGCAGAACGGTCTACAAGCAGCTGCCAGAGATTGGCCTCCTCAGGATATCTTAAAGCATACTCGCCCTTATTCATCTCCCAATAAAAGACCTGCATGTAGGTCTCATTTCTCAGCGGATAGCCGTTTCCTGCTGCAGGAACGGTTCCGGAAAAAACAAGCATGAAAGCCATTATTAAAAGTATAAAGCCTTTTTTTCTATACCCTGTCCCCTGCATAAACTACAGTACCTCCCCTCCTCCGGATTTTCCCTGGAAATCCAGATAAAATATTGATATTCCGACATATTAATATCCTGTTCAGGATAATCAGGTAGCGGACATAAATATTTAGTGTGGGGGGTAGAGAAAATACCCCCCTTTTACCTGTAACTTAAAAATCCAGTATAATTATCCCGTCTTGAATAGCTGTTTCTATATTATAGTTGCCGCCTGTAGCCGGGTTACCTCCAGCCCAGTGACCCCACTCATCAGCAGGTTCATCCGATACACCGTCACCATCTGTATCCAGCCAGTAGACAAAACCGAATTCCAGGCTTTCATCCATGACTGCAGGAATAATTACAGACCAGGTACCGTCTTCATTTCTGCTCATAACTTCCAGCCTGCTCCAGTCAGCACTATTCACTTCTCCTTTCAGGTATACTTCATTAATCTGCTCAGGATTGGCAACTGTATTACCGCCAAATGTGGCTGGATCAAAGGTAAACCTCAGGGCATTATATAAAGGTTTAGCCAGTTTAACATTATCCAGAATTGTAGTTTCAGCAACCTTAATGATTATACCTTTCAGTCTTGCAACATTACCACTATTGTCAGTCACTACTACATCATATACTCCGCTTGCCAGTACAAGCTCTTCACCAAAACCGGCTTCCTTGCCGGCTGCCTTTACTGTCCCTTCCCTTACCTCAGTCCCGTCCTCCAGCAGGGCCTTACTTACTACCAATTTACCAAAGCCCTTTTCATCATTGAGGCCGAAATTTTCACAACCTGTGATTAAAAATACCAGGCTTAATATCAATAAAAGGCTGATTACTCTCTTCAACTGGAACCCTCCTTTTGAAATATTCACCAGCGGTTTCTGGCAAATTCAGTATTTAACAGGTATGGAGGAAAATCCCTGAAGCTAACAGGACCCCCTCCATACCCGCCCTGTCTCCTTTAGAACAAGGTCTCCAGGCCCAGGCTGATAAACTGAGCGGAACCATGATCCGGATGACTGGAATTATATGTGGCATTGATGGTTGTATATTGGCCCAATGGTTTTGTTACTTCTAACTTGATGGCATCATCCTCATATCTGGAGATTTCACCATGGTTCAGATCAAACTTAACACTCAGATCTGCCCGGATATTGTAATCAAATTCATAACCTGTAGAGATGGTAGCCACTGTATACCAGTCGATATACTTACCACCTGCTACATATTTGGCATTCAGCTCTTCATCCAGGTCAGCGGCAGAAGGATAGACATCTTCTTCCAGGCGCTGGCTTTCCAGGCTGAATTGGATTTCCAGATTATCCACTTCAGGAATGACCAGTTTGGTCTCAGCATATACCTTCTGCTGCCAGTCATTATTGCTATCCCTGTAAATACCCTCATCAATTATGCCGTCCGGGTCAGATTCGAAATTAACCAGGAGATAGGGGATGTATCTTTCTACTTCAGGTACATGATGGAATTTGGTTTCAAACCAGTATCTTGGTTTCCTCTGCTCTCCACCTGTCTCATCATTTAACTTGAAATCAATATTACCCTTGACATAGGCAATCTGCTCTACAGGAACATCCAGTTCTGCTTCTGCGAAGATTTCTGAAACAGATTCAAACCTGTTGTCATCATTTACCCTCAGGTTCTTTTCATTATTGACACTAAAGAGGAAGTAGTTAATAGGTCCAACTGGTTTTGTCTTAATTTCTCCAAATACTGTCCTGATATCCTCAAAACCTTGATGGCGGTTAGCTGTCCAGTCAAAGTTATATACTCCGCCTTCAGCATCCTCAATCTGGCCTTCTGTCCTGCCAAGCTTGATATGTCCCTTGATATATTCTATACCTGCAAATGGTTCAGGCATATCAAAACCGGGAACAAGATGGTAAAGGGAAAGTTCTTCACTTTCATTTACCTCTGTCTCTTTATTGTCAAAAGCAGTCCGGTAATATGCATCCAGGGTAAGCTTTAAATCTTTATTCCTTAATGGATAATAATAACCCTTGAGATAGGCCTTATTGTAGCCTGTATCTTTAAAGCTGGCCAGGCTATCTACAGCCAGTGGCAGGTAAGCTCCGTTTTCCAATACTTCATAACCTGCTGTAATATCCAGGCTGTAAGAATTGGTCTTGTTACGGAAACTTCTCATGATATCAAAAATCCTGTAATTTGCTTCAGCCATATAGAGCATACCATCAGTCAGGGGTGCATCCGGTTCTTTTTCCCTTACTACCAGGTCATTACCCATACCATCAGGTGTCCACTGGCCGTCAACTATCCACTTAAACATTTCGCCCTGGGCCAGTTCAAAAGTACCCTCCCAGATACCCTCTGCCTCATTTTTTACTAAGGGGAAATCCATGTTGCCAGCATCCCAACCATTAAAGGTACCGGCCAAATGGACTTCTTCAATATCTCCTGCCTCCAGGTCATAATCCCTGGGGTCAAAGATAAATTTCCATTTACCAGGCTCAATCTCATAGGTACCACTCAGGGATTCACTGATACTGCCCCTGGGTATATAGGCATATTCACCACGGACCATCAGGTTTTTGACTACCTCATATTCACCAAAAACGGCACCGGCCATGGCCAGTTCTTTGGCCTCTCCAGCAACCACAGGCTGATAGGCCATACCGGTAAATCCTACTTTACCCTTGTACAGGCCTGTCACAGGATCCTTCAGGTCCTTGCTGAAATTCAGCAGGCTGTAATATTTTTTGACAGAAGCACTATCTGTAATATCAGATGTATATTCACTTATATTAACACTGAACTTATAATCTTCCGGCAGTTCACTGCCTGGAGTTAGCTTTATCCTCCTGACATCACCGGCAGAGTTGATATTCTGTGTGTTATCCCTGTTATCATTGCCTGTATTGGCATCTACCAGGCCCAGATAATCATAGGAATCTGTGTTATCATTGAGATTGACCTGTACGGAATAATCCACATAATCGGTCAATAAGGCCAGATTCATCTGATTTATACGGACCTCATCCAGGGTTATGTAATCCAGCTTGCTGCCAACATTTTCAATATCATCCAGGTTGTTTTTACCAACCAATTCTGCATTGTAGTAAAAACGCTCCCTGGATTCCCCATCCTCTTCACCAGTAGATTGCAGGATGGAACCATCAAATTTTATGGAAAGTTCATTATTCATCTTTACCGGACCATCCTGGCCTGTCTTAGAAAATTCATTAATCAGCTTTCCACTGAAGGCTAACTCTCCCTGCATTCCACCAGAGGTTACTGTAGCCAATGAATTGGCAAAAGCACCGACTACATCCGGGTTGGTCGGGTCAGTATAGTACTGGCCGTCTGCAAAAAACTTATACTCATAGGTACCCTTGGCCAGGGTGATGGTGATTTCATAAAGGCCTTCTGCATTTTGAGTCATGCGCAATGCTTCATCATTCTCGGTCCAGTTATTGAATTCACCAATCAGGAAAACATCTACAGCACTTGTCTGGTAAGTAAAGGTAACTGCATAGGTACCATCAGGCAAGGCTTCAACTTTATAGGCTGCAAATGCCGGGACAGTCAACAACAAAAGAATCATTGAAGCTAAAAATAAGGTCTTCCCTTTCATTCTCCATCCTCCTATGTCATAAATATAATTTTAGTGCATACGTTTGCACAATTTAATTTTATCTTCTATCACCACCTTTTTTATAGATACTTTATATTAAGGAGTTTTCAAATACAGGCTGAATTCAGGCAGAATCCAGCCTGTATTCATACTTAATTATGGATTACCACTGCAGAGATAGGAGGTACAATTATCTTATCTCTTATAATGATAACTCCTGTATCTTTTAACGGCTCCACGCCAGCCCTGTTACCGTCTACTACTACCTGCCAGCTGGAATCTATCCCCTTGATATCAATACTGACAGGGAAACGGTTTGAATTATATATGACGATTATCTCATTCCACTCTTCTGTACCATCCTGTTCATTCAACCTGAAGGCAACCAGGTTGTCTTCCCTGACAGGTATAAATTCTACACCCTTCTGGATCTCTTCCATTGTCTCCATCCGGAAGGCTTCATGTTCTTTCCTCAGCCTTATCAATCCCTTGAAATATTCATAGATATCCCGGTATTTATCCTTGTTTGACCAGACAATCTGGTTGGTCAGGTCACCGGAGTCATAACTATTATGGTCAATCCCATAATCAGGATTATCCGGATCAGGTTTGCTTCTCAACATCTCACTGCCGCCATGGATAAAGGCCCTGCCCTGGGATGTCATGACGATGGCAGTGGCCAGCTTATGCATCCTCATCCTCTCCTCGACACTGGCCTCGGCAGCTGAAAAGGTCAATTTATCCCAGAGGGTACGGCCATCATGACAGGTCACATAATTGACCACTTCTGCCGGGTCGTCAGCAAAACGATCATACGGATCAGTCAGGAGGGGCAAGGAAGACCTGTAATCAACCATGCTGCCAATTACCCCTGTCCTTATCTTGATTTCATTACCCTTGACACCCTGCACAAAGCCGCCCTCTTCAACCGGTGAGAAGGCTGAGGGCTGGATGATTCCATCCCTTATCGTATCACTGAATACTGCTGCCACATTATCATATTTCAGGAGGCTGCGGTGGCCGGTATTATTGTCACCCTTGATATATCTGTCAGCAACCGGCAGGGGTGTCTCCATATTCCAACCTTCACCCAGCAACACTGCATCCGGGTTCAGTTCCTTGATTGCTTCCGCTACCTGGACCATGGTCATCTCATCATGGAGTCCCATCAGGTCAAAGCGGAAACCGTCAACATGATATTCATCCACCCAGTAGGTAACTGAATCAATAATCAGCTTACACATCATATGTCTTTCCGAGGCAGTATCATTGCCACAGCCAGAACCGCTGCTGAAGGAACCGTCCGGATTCCTGCGGTAATAATAATTTGGTACTATATCCTCAAAGGTAGAAGTGATTGCTGTATGGTTATAGACCACATCAAGGAGGACACCTATACCTGCATCATGCAGGGCCTTGATCAGGGTCTTTAATTCCTTAATTCTGAGATGAGGATCGGTGGGATCCAGGGAATACCATCCTTCGGGGGTAAAATAGTTGTGTGGGTCATAACCCCAGTTGTAATTGGCTTCCCCTGCACTACCCTTGTTCTCAAAGCTGCGGTCCATCTCGTTTCCATAGTAAAAGTTCAGGACCGGCATCAACTGGACATGGGTGATACCCAGATCGGCCAGATGAGGAATTTTTTCAATAAAGCCGATATATGTACCCCTCTTCTCTTCAGGAACACCTGAATCTGCCGAAATGGTGAAATCCCGGACAGACATCTCATAGATGATTACATCTACCTGGTCTTCTACCTGGACATAACCGTCTTTTTCCCAGCCGGCAGGATTGGTCCTGTCCAAATCCACCACAGCTGCCTTGCCCACTTTGTCGGACCCGTTACTGTCAAAGGCTGCCATAGAACGGGCATAAGGATCAAGTACCAGCCTGTCTTTCCCGTCATTTGTGACCAGGTACTGATAAAATACCCCTGCCAGGTCCCCGGCAATTGTAACACTCCAGACACCCTGGGCGTCTTTTTCCATCTCTTCAATACGATAGGCTGCCTGGCTGTCCCCGTCTTCATAGAGATGCAGTTCAACCCGGCTGGCCAGAGGAGCCCACAGTTTGAAGGTGGTACTATCTTTCGAATAAAGGGTACCCAGTTCACCATCATAGGCATAGATTTCATCTATCAATTCCGGGCTTAATGTTGTATAGGTTGTCAGAGGACCGCATTCAATCTTATAGGTCTTTGTCAAATCCAGCTCCTCCCGGGTGGTTATGGTATAAAGCGGGCTATTAGATATGTCCAGCCTGGCCACCGGTACATAATTATAACCGTCCCGCACGAAGATAGCCTGGTTTATTTCATTCCGGAACTCGACAATTATTTCATTCCGGTCTGTTATAAGGGCCTTGATTATCTTATTACCTGCTGCCCCCATGGCTTCTTCAATAGAAGTATAGGCAGTCTCATCCCCGG
>LSQX01171174.1_pt1 | contig 14125 bp, 10 predicted proteins | sample 654561 | NCBI WGS metagenome assembly LSQX01 (sample SAMN04489861, study PRJNA283612) | anaerobic digester metagenome | isolation source: 4 biogas reactors fed with cattle manure at either 37C or 55C with and... | place: Denmark: Kongens Lyngby | collected 2014
GGTCAAAATGGCCGATGGCTCCGCTATCAACATTGAGGCGTCCTGGGCCATCAACATGTTGACATCCAAAGAAGCGTCCACCACCCTTTGCGGCACCAAGGCCGGCGCCGAAATCAATTCCGGCATGAGCTTCCCGGTCAATGAGCTGATCTACAATACCGCCCGTCACGGGTTGTTGACCGAAGAGCGTCTGACCCCCGCCGGTGCCATCGCGTATTTTGAAGGCGGTCAGGGCGAACCGGGATATGAAGAAGCAAAGCAGTGGCTGGATGCGATCATTAATGATACCGAGCCCCTGGTCAAGCCGGAGCAGGCTTTTGTCGTGACCCAAATTCTCGAGGCCATCTACATTTCACACGAAACCGGCAAGGAAGTTATTTTGAGATAAGAGACAATTAAAAAGTCCTGAACAAGACTTCGGTCAAACCATAAATCAAAGGTTGCCTTTCCGGCGCGTCATGCCGCCAAAGGGCAACCTCTTTTATTCAGCGGGATCAAACTGGTCGGATAATTGCAAAAAATACAAAGGATGTGGCATATTTGCGTTTTCGTACACGTTATCATTGAGACGAAAATGAATGAATGAGGTGTATCCGATGAACATGAAAAAATGGCTGGATGACTGCCTGAACAATCCCCGCAAAGATCCCCTGCCGATCTTATCTTTTCCCGGGATTCAGCTGCTGGACATGACGGTCAGCGACCTGGTCCGCGACGGTGAAAAACAAGCGCTCTGTATGAAAGCCATCGCGGATCGTTATGCCACTTTGGCGGCGGTCAGCAATATGGATCTTTCGGTTGAAGCCGAGGCTTTCGGAGCAGAAACGCGATTTGATGATGATGAGGTGCCGAATATTATCGGTCGACTGGTTGACACCGCCGAGGATGCAAAGACCCTCCGGATTCCCGCCGTTGGCACCGCCAGAACCAAAGAGTGTATCAAGGCCATCACCCTTGCGAAGAGCATGATCAAGGACCGGCCGATCCTGGCAGGTATCATCGGACCGTTTTCCTTGGCCGGAAGGCTGCTGGAAATGGCGGAAATCATGTACAAAGCCATTGATGATCCGGATATGGTTCACGAGGTTTTGGACAAAGTCACGACTTTTTTGCTGAACTACAGCTTGGCGCTCAAAGCCGCCGGAGCCGACGGCATTATGATGGCCGAACCGGCGGCCGGTCTCTTATCACCGGCTTGGAATGCGGAATTTTCTGCGGATTATGTTGCCCGGATTATCGAGGCGGTTCAGGACGACCATTTCCTCGTGGTTTATCATAATTGCGGCAATGTTCTCCCTCTGGTTGACGACCTTGTCGCCACCGGCGCCCGTGCGTTTCATTTTGGCAATGTCATTTCCATGAAAAAGATTATGGATAAAATGCCGGCCGATTGCTTGGTTATGGGCAATATCGATCCGGTCACCCAGTTTTCCCACGGTACGCCGGAATCCATCGCTGCTGCGACCGCTGAATTGATGAATGAAATGAAGGGTTATAAAAACTTCGTTCTCTCATCCGGTTGCGACATCCCGCCGATGACACCCATGGCAAACATTGATGCTTTTTTCCAATCAGCCAAAGACGAAGGCAAAACCAACACATTCTGATCACATCAATCTGCTTGTTGTTTTACGTCTTTAACGATCGGCTTTTGCTTCCAGCTCCCAATGGGAAAGTGCCGGCAGGTCAAGAGCCAGCCGTTTTTCCAGCCAGGCTTCGGCCAAGGCGGACCATTTGGCGACATCAGCGTTTATTTGCGAGCGAGACTCGGCGCTGGCTTGGGTGCCTAGGCTCAGACCATGGTCGCCCTCTTCGAAAACGTGCAGCTCAAAGGGAATTTTTTTGGCGGCCAGCGCAGTGGCAAGCACCGTGCTGTGTTCCACCGGTACCAGACCATCGCCGGCGGTCGACCAGATAAACATGGGGGGTGTTTTGGCGTTGACCTGCCTGGCCGGGCTGACGGCCTCCAGCAAATCGGCGCCGGGGTTTGATGTTCCGGTAAAAGCCACAACCGAGGCATTGAACAAGGCCCTTCCCATGGGATCTTTTAAGTTCTTGGCCGTATCAGCCAACAAAATATAATCGCTCAACGTATAAGCAAGAATACTGGCCGCCGGGCGAAATTTTTCTTCAGGTTGGCCGAAAAATTCCGTGATCACCGGCGCATGCCAATACATGGAGTACATCGCGCAATTGTGGGCGCCGGCAGAGAAACCGCAAATGGCAATCCGGCTGCTGTCGAGGGCCCAGGCGTCGGCGTGGTCATGGAGAAAAAGGAATGCCTTGGCAATATCCCGCATCGGTGCCGGATGGATGCTGTGCGGATTAGGAACCATTTCGAGGGTTGACTCATTGGTGTTTACCGGCGGCCGACCCTCATAATAAACAGAATAGCGAAGAACAAAAGCATGATATCCCATGGCGGCAAACCGTATGGCCACCGGCTCGGCCTCGCGGTCCGAACAAAAAAGATAAGCGCCGCCGGGGCAGACCAGGACCCCCGGTCGTTTGGCTCCTTTTGTGGTTTCAGGGGAATCGGCTATCACATAGCTGGTCAGGGTAACATCATCACGATCGGGATAAAGTTTGAATACTTCTGAACGCATAGGGTTTCCTCCTCATAATAGATGGGACTTATCATACTATATTTAACCGGCTTTTTGTATGTTTTGGCTGGAATGGAAGCTCTTGGAATTAATGAATATTTATGCCGGCCATGACCTGACCGATCGGGCCGGGCAATGCCAAGTCAGCTTGTTGGTCGAGAAAAGTAGCGTCTCTGTTAATAATCACCAAATGCCGACCTTGGTAATAATCAATCAGACCGGCTGCCGGATAAACCGACAGGGAGGTCCCGCCGACAATCAGTGTGTCGGCCCGGCGGATGGCATCAACCGCCTGCCGCAGGACCGCGGAATCCAAGCCTTCTTCGTACAGGACGACATCGGGACGGATCAATCCCCCGCAGGAGCAATACGGAACCCCCGTCGTATTCAAAAGATGGTCGAGGGTATATTTTTCCCCGCAGGAAAGGCAGTAATTCCGGTAGATGCTGCCATGCAGTTCCAGCACATTGCTGCTGCCGGCCATCTGGTGCAGACCATCAATGTTTTGCGTGACCACGGCTCGCAATCGGCCGGCTTTCTCCATTTCAGCCAATTTATCATGGGTCGGATTGGGACGAATGTCCGGGTGTATCAACGTTGTCCGGTAAAACTCGTAGAATGAGTCCGGATGCTGCAGGAAAAAACTGCGGCTGAGCATGACTTCCGGCGGGTGGGGAAACTCTTGGTTGTACAGGCCGTCCGAACTGCGAAAGTCGGACAATCCACTTTCGGTCGACACACCGGCGCCACCGAAAAACACACAATTCTTGGTGTCGTTGATCATGGCCTGCAAAGCGGCTATCTGATCATCCAAAGATAATTTCGGCATACAAATAACTCCTTTCTTGCGAAATAAACAAACACGGTATCTTTATACTACCATCTTTTGAGCCGGCCGGTTTTTAATTTGCGGGTCGCCGATCTTAAAAAAGCCGTCAGGAGACCTTGATTCCATATATTTTGGCAGCATAGGTCGCAACGACAATCATGTCATTGTACGCGGAAGGAGAAGCTTCGCAATTGCCGCCGATAAATAATGTCGTGTAATCTTCACCGGTTCGTGGATCAAAAAGATGCAAATTCCCCGCAGAATCGGCAAAAACACCATAGGACTTACCGTCCTGACCTTTAATGGCGATGGGTGAGCTCCAACTGTGGGCGTCAAGAGGCCGTTCCCAGACCGGCCGGCCGGTGTCCTTATCCAGCGCGAGCAGCAATCCTGCCGTGTAACTGGTGGTCTTGCTGATGTTAAAAATCACCAGATCGGCGAAATCATCGCTGCCCAGAAGAGGTGTGGCCAAGCTGCCGGAATTAAGGACCGAGTCATAAAGAACCGGAACATCGTATTGCCAGAGCATTTGACCGCTCAAGGCATCAAACTTACGCATATTGCAGATGTCATTGGCCGTACCGGGTAATTTCCCGCGCTTATCCAGCGTGTTGGCCGAATAGAGGAAGACTCCGTCCTCGGTTTCTTCCAGCACCAGTGTGCTGTCATGGTCATCGCCGGTGTGATAGGTCCAGATCGGCTCCAATGTGGTAAGGTCAAGGCAGACAAGCGCGCCATCGTTATCGGCGAAAAAACCGAGATTGCGGTAGGCAACGGTTGAGTTTTCGATGCCGTATTCTTTGTTGATTGGGGTTCGGAAACGCAGCCGGAGGATCTCGGGATCAATAGCCACTGTTCCGGCCTCGGGATCGTAGACGGTATTGAGTTTGACTTTATAAAAGAGCCCGTTTTCGCCGCCTTCGAACAAGGTGTCGGTCTGCCAGTTGATCAGGGCGGATGAGTCGAACGCGCCCCACCAAGTACGAAAGGAGAGGGGCTCAATGCCCGGTATNNATACCCGGTATGCCATAGATGCGTTTGTTTTGGATCAGGTCAAAGATATGAAAATAAAAAGTGCCTTTCCGGCCATTGGCCTCGCGCAGGCCTTGACCGGCATAAAGCAGGGGATAGCCCCGTGGGTCGGCGCTGGCGGTGCCTTTGAAGGAGAAGCCGACATGGATCGGATCACGGGTCCGCTTGCCGGTCTCGAGGTCGAGAAAATAGATTTTGCCGTCAAAAACCGGGTAGATGACCTCCACCAGATCCTTCGCTTTGGCCGATTCATTCAGGCCCATGATCTGTCGGGTTTCTTCCGGCCAATGCACCAGCAGCGGCTGACCGGTCCAGCCGGCCCCGGGCCACCAGCTGTTGTGCCCGCTGACCGATCCGATATTGTGGGTCCAGATGATTTCCAGCTTTTTTTCATTGATATCGGCTGTTCCCCATGCCGGCCGGTTGCGGTAGTGATTGCCGCGGAAGGTCAGAACTCCCTCCACATCGGTAAAGGTTTCAGGATCGCCAAAGGCAATTGTATCCTCCGGGGTGTAATTTCCCACAACCTTGTCGCCCTTTAAGATCCACCAACGGATCGAACGATCATCCGCAAAGACCTTGGTCTGTGAGCCGTCGGAATTTCGCTCCCCTGCCATATATCCCGGCAGGTCCGGAAGGTCGATGGCCAATCGATCCGGTTCGGTGATCGGAGGTGTCGGCGTCGGCGATGGTGTGGGTGTGAGCGACGGTGTCGGCGTCGGTGACGATGTGGAAGTCGGAGGCGCGGTTTCCGAGGGGGCGGTGGTCGTCGTGGTGCTGCTGTCGGAAGGTGCGGAACAGGCCGCAGCCAACAGTGCAAGCATCAACAAAAGACCGATGACGCGGACCAAACGTCTGCCGAAACGGGTGAAAACCAGCCGGGAAAGACGGGAGACAGGCTCGGAAGGATGCATAACATTGACCTCCGGTAAGGAAGATGATGTTCATTATATCACAGCCTCAATTCGGAACGGGCCATTTATTGGCGGCACAAAATCAATGCTATAATAATCACAAGGTTCGCGCCGGACAAACATGGTCATTCTTTCGCGGGTCGGTCAGGATTAATGTGAATATGCGCACGAAGGACAGGCGGAAAAAACAGGTGAGAAAACCGATTTTTCAATCAACAATTTTGAGAATAATCGTTGTTGTGATTGTTTTGGTGCTGCCAATTAATATCATGACCTTGATTTTGACCGGGCGAGTGGTCCGTAACAATCGACGTGAAATCCTTGCTGAAACCAAAAATGTTCTCGAGATGCGGGGTCGTTCTTTTGAAGATATGCTCAGCCGGGCCGGACGAAAACTGACTTTTTTGAGCATCAATGAACCGGAATATGTGCAACTGGCGGCCGAAGAAACCAGAAACCGACATAACGACGGCCAATTGTTGACCATCATTAATCAAGACCTTAAAAACATTCGTATGGAATATCCTTGGATCAATGTGCTGTATTTTCGTTTTCCCCGCCGTGGCTATACGATTATGGCGGGCTATATGCCGGGGGATCAGCAACTTTACCGCCAAGAACTGGAAAGCTTTACCTATAATGCCGATGGTCGCGGCAAAGCCGACAATATAATTATCAGCCAAACCGGTGTCCACATTAGCAGAACAAACTGGAATCAGATGATTTTCGGTACGATTGTCAGCCTGGAACGTGTTTTGATCGATCTTGGCTACACCAATGAAGACCATGGGAAAATTCATTTTTTTGCCGATCAGGAAGGGTTGCCCTTGACCAAGAAGGGCCGAGCTTATTTGGCGAAAAAAAACCTGACCTTGGAACAATTGCAACAAGCCGACCGATACGAAGTTTTTGTTTATAAGATGGATAAGTTCGCTCTGTCTTTGGTTGAGATCAATGATCTGGGCGGCATTTTTGACCAGATGACCGATACGGCATCCGGCGTTTTGCTGGTCATTGCGGTTTTAACCGTTATTCTGGTTATTCCGCTCTTGATCATAAGTATCAATCGTCAGGTCAGCCGGCCGCTCCAGCGCTTGGTTGCCGGCATCAGACACGTTGAACAAGGTGATCTGGATTACCGGATTGCTACCGGCAAAGCCGGCAGTGAATTTGAAAAAATCAACCGGAATTTCAACCAAATGATGGAGCAGGTTAAAAATTTAAAAATCGATGTCTACGAAAAGGAACTGGAACGCAGGCAGGTCAAACTTCGTTTTCTTAGCCAGCAAATCCAGCCGCATTTTATTTTAAATGCCATGAATCTCATTTATAGCTACGAACCTGATCAATACGACCTGATTCAGAAAATGGTGCTCTGTCTAGCCAAATATTTTCGCTATATTGTCAAAAACGATCAGCTTTTTGTCACGCTACAGCAGGAACTGGACCACATTGATAATTATTTTGAAATTCAGAAGGCTCGCTTTATCGGACTGTTCAGCACGCGCATTGAATGTGATCCGGGTTTGGCCAAGGCATTAATTCCACCGCTTTTGATTCAAAATTTTGCCGAAAACGCCATTAAATATACCTTGCGGATTGGCCAGGTAATCGACATCACGATCAAAGTCAGCCCGATTGATTCGATGGAAAAACCGGCCCGGATGCTGATCGAGATTGATGATACGGGCGAAGGTATCCCTGAGCGGGTGCTTTCCGATATTGCCGCCTTCCAAAAAACCGGTCAGCCGCAAAAGACGCTCGGCGTCGGTATTCAGAATACCATCGAAAGGATTAAGTATTTATACGACAACAGAATGTCGCTGACGATTCGGCGCGGAGCCGACAACCGTGGAACGCACATCGAAATGATCCTGCCCATTTACTTTGATGAGGAGCAGAAGTATGCGGATTTTATTGATTGATGACGAATTGGTTGCCCTCAATAATCTCAAAAAAAGAGTGGATTGGCTGGCCTATGGTTTCACGGAGGTTCTGACCGCCCAAGACGCCGACCAAGCTAGGCAGATTCTGGCCGATGGGCATATTGATCTGGTTCTCAGCGACATTGAAATGCCGGGTGAAAGTGGTCTGGCCTTGGTTGAATCAATCAATAAGGATTATCCGGATACCGAAAGCATCATCATCACCTGCCATGCTGATTTCAACTATATTAAAAAGGCCATGAAGGCCAAGGTGCTGGATTACGTCTTAAAGCCGATCGACTATACCGAACTCAAAACACTGCTCGCGCAATTTGCCGAGCAGCGAAAACGCCTGATCAGCCGGGACAAACTGGAACTGATCTTACAGCAGATCCAACCTCCGACTGAACCCGTTGACCGGGAGGGGATACCGATATCACCGGAAGACCGGATCGAATTCATTAAGCAATTTATCCAAAGAAATCTGCGGGAGAAACTATATGTTGAAGATCTGGCCCGGCTGGTTCATATTAACGACCAGCATCTGATGCGGATTTTCAAGAAAGAAACGGGCATGTCACTGACCCAATACATTAACGAACAACGGCTGCTCATGGCCGGCCATCTGCTCAAACACAGTGATTACAACATCAATTACGTGGCCGATTTGGTTGGTTTTGAAAACCTGTCTTACTTTACTCGTTTGTTCAAAAAAAATACCGGTTTCACTCCGAGCGAGTATCGTCACAGATTTGCAGAATAACCCTGTGGTTTTGTGCAATACGGTGAACAAAACGAATCTCTTATTAGGCAATCTTTATGAAAAACATCATAATAATGTCAAAAAGAAATCAGGAATTTGCAACATGACGGCGCCGATATTGGCTACGCTCATATATATACTGTCCAAACTGCCGATATTTTTCGACGGTTATGAAAGAGGAGGTAAAATATGAAAAGAAGGCTGATCAGTGCTCTGTTAATTGTGGCGGTTGCCATGGCTCTGATATCCGGCTGCGCCGGTGATGGAACCACCACGCCGCAGCAGAGCAGCAAGGAACCGCAAAAAACCACAGACCCGTCACAGTCCGAAACAACACCCACGACCATCATTGATATGGAAGAAGATCCCTATACGGTGGCAATTCAGGTTGTCGTCCTGCCGGGAACCAATTATGAAGGCCGAGAGGACCGGGAAGCGGCGATCAATGCCATTACCCTGCCGGCGATCAACACCAAGGTCCAGATCCAAGAAGTCTGGATTAGTGAAGTTCGCAATACCACGAGCATGGCCGTGGCTGGGGATGAAAAAATCGATCTGATCCATGTAGCCACCGTTCAGCGTCTATCATCGATGGTTGGAGCCGATCTGCTCTATGATATGAATCAGGATGATTTATTGGCTACGCGCGGTCAGGAGGTGCTCGAGGTTTTCAGCGAAGAACTGCTGGAAGCAGGATTTGCCGCCGGGCAGCAGCTGGCCATTCCGGCCAAACCCTATAATGCCAATGCCAAAGGCATATACTACAACAAAACCTTTGCCGATCAGCACAACATTACCGTACCGGAAAAAATGAAATTTGAAGATTTGACCGAGATTTTCCGTCAGGTCAAGGCTGCCGATCCGGAAATCATGCCTTATTATTCGGGTAGCGGCGAGCTAAACTATCTTTATTGGCTGAAAGCTTTTGAGGGTTACGGTAATGAACAGGCCTACGGCATCATTCTCGATCCGCAAGCGGAGCCCACCGTTGTTAACTTCTATGAAACCGATATGTACAAAGACTATATTCTGACCATGCACCGGTGGAAAAAAGAGGGCTTGCAACCCGGTGATCCGACGGACAGCAATCCCGGTCAGGCCTATTTTGCAGCCGGCCAATTGTTTGCGGTGGTTTCGGACATCAATAGCACCATCATGGCTCAGCGTCAGGCCGACTATAAGGATTTTGAACTGGGCTGGGTTACACTGGTTGAACCGGTGGTGACCAATGCCACAACCACGGAATATATGTGGGGCATCGCCTCCAACAGCCAACGCCCGGACAAAGCCATGGATTTCTTGAACTTTATGTATGAAAACGGCGAAGTTGCCAACATTTTAAGCTATGGACTCAAGGATGTCGATTACACCTTTGTCGATGGCTCCAACAGCGTGATCGCCAGAACCGGAAGCTATGCCCCGACCTTCTTCGTCGGTGGAGATCCGGAAAAAATGCTGATCCTCTCGCCCAACGGCGAAGATTATGTTGCCAAGCTGAAAGAGATGGAAGCCAATGCCACCTTGTCGCCATTATTGGGCTATACTTTTGATGACAGTGCCTTTCAAACCGAATCTTCGGTGATCAACTCCACCATTTTGGAATATATTCCGCGTCTAAACAACGGTATGGCTGACAGCGAAGAGGCAACGTTGGCTCTGCTGGCCGAATTCAATCAAAAACTGAAACTCAGCGGTATCGATGATGTCATTGCCGCCAATCAGGAACAAATTAATCAATATCTGAAAAATCAGGGCTAATTCATTTTAAGGCCGATCAGAACGGGGCGGGCGGCCCGAGCCGCTCGTCCCGTCTCGCCGGCAACAGGAGTCAACATGAATTTAAAACTGCGTCAAAAGAAAAAGAAGCGGAATTGGAAACATTTTGTTCCTTATTACATCATGGCTTTGCCCGGCTTCACCTATTTACTGATTAATAATTACATACCGCTCTATGGATTGCAGTTGGCCTTTAAACAATTCAGCTTCAAGCTTGGCATTTCCGGCAGCCAATGGATTGCCTTCAAAAATTTTCGATTTTTATTTGCCAGCAATGATGCGACCATTATGATCCGGAACACATTGCTCTACAATCTGTTCTGGATTTTTCTTAATGTTCTGATCGGATTGAGCGTGGCGATATTATTCAATGAGATTGTTAATAAACGAGCCAAAAAGTTTTATCAGACCACAATTCTGTTGCCCCATCTGATGTCGATGGTGGTCATCGCTTATCTCGTTTACGCTTACCTAGCGCCCAGCACCGGCTTTATCAACAATACAATTCTGGCCGGTCTCGGCTTGGAGAAGGTCAACTGGTACGCCGATGCCAAATACTGGCCCTTTATCCTGACTTTTGTGCATCAGTGGCGTGGCGTCGGCTTTGGGATGCTGCTTTATTTATCCAGCATTCTTGGTATCGACAGTTCTTATTATGAAGCTGCGACCATTGATGGCGCCACCAAATGGCAGCAGATTCGTAAAATCACCCTGCCCTTGGTCAAACCGACGATTATTATGCTGGTCATACTGGGTATCGGGCAGATCTTCCGCTCCGATTTCGGCCTCTTCTATCAGGTTCCGATGAATCAGGGCGCATTGTATGGGACCACGCAAACCATCGACACCTATGTGTACCGAGCCTTAATGGTCAACAATAATTATGGCATGTCGGCGGCAGCCAGTTTTTTGCAATCGGTTGTGGGCTTTGTTTTTATTGTTACGGCCAATGCCATTGTTTCGAAAGTAGATCGAAAAAGCTCTCTGTTCTAGGAAGGTACGAGTATGAATTTTGCCGAACAAAAGCGGTGGCAGATCGCGTCACATATCGTAATGGCCATTTTATCGGCACTGGCCCTGCTGCCTTTTATTTTATTGATTATTTCATCTTTCACCGATGATCGTGTGGCTCTGCTCAACGGCTACTCGTATTGGCCGGAAAAATTTTCCCTGGAGGCTTATCAATATATTTGGGAAAACAGCAATGTCTTTTTCCGCGCTTATGGCGTAACGGTGGTTGTCACGTTTATCGGTGTCATCGCCAATGTTGGGCTGACATCCCTAACTGCCTATGTCCTGGCCAAAAGAGATCTCCCGGGGGTTAAAATTTTAAACTTTCTCGTGGTCTTCACCATGCTGTTTAACGGTGGCTTGGTGGCTACTTATGTGAGTTATGTGACGATATTTGGCATTAAAAATACAATTTTCGCCTTGCTGGTTCCCAATTTGTTGATGAACGCTTTCATGATCATGCTGGTCCGCAACTATTTTGAGCATAGCATCCCGGTTGAAATCTATGAGTCGGCCAGAATCGATGGCGCCAATGAATTCCTCATCTTTTTCCGACTGGTCTTGCCGTTGGGCACTCCGATTTTGGCCACGGTTGGCTTGATGAACGGGATCGCTTATTGGAATGACTGGCAAAATTCCCTGCATTACGTTGATGATAAGGCCTTATATTCTATCCAGGCCGTGCTCAACGCCATCAACGAAAGTGTATCCGTTTTGGCCTCCCTTGGCACCTCGTCCGGTGTTTCGGCTGCCGATCTGCCCTCAACTACTATTCGGATGGCGGTGGCGGTCGTGGGTATCCTGCCTATTCTGATTCTCTACCCATTCTTTCAGAAGTATTTCGCCAAAGGTTTGATGGCCGGCTCGGTTAAGGGATAGGCAGATAGGAGAAGAGTGAATGAAACCCAATATTATAATTTTCAACCCGGACCAGATGAGGGCTGATTCTCTTGCCCACTTAGGAAATTCCGCAGCGATGACGCCGAACCTTGATCGTTTTGCAAGGCTGGATGCCGTATCGTTCAGAAACGCATTCTGCCAGAATCCTGTTTGCGTTCCTAGCCGCTGTAGTTTTTTGACCGGCCTCTACCCGCATGTCCGAGGGCACCGGACGCAGTCCTATATGCTTCACCCCGAAGAGAGCAGCCTCTTGGAGGAACTTAAAAACGCAGGATATTATGTTTGGATGAACCGGCGCAATGATTTTCTTCCTGCTCAGTACGCGGGGATCTTTGAACAGCATTGCAGCGAGTTTTTTCAGGGTAGCGAGTGCAAGCCGAATCCCGGCCCCGAGAATCCGAATCCCAGAGGAGAGCCGGGCGACAAGAACTACTATTCATTTTACAACGGGCGACTGAAGCTTGATGAAGACGGAAAAAACTACAATTCGGATGACGAAGCGGTGGATAAGGCGATCGAGCTGATCCGCAATCCCCCTAAAGATCAACCGTTCTGCGTTTTTCTTGGACTTTTTTATCCTCATCCGCCGTATCAGATTGAGGAGCCTTATTTCAGCGCTATCGACAGCAAGAAGCTTCCGCCTCGGATTCCCGCACCGGAAGATTTGGCTAATCGGCCGAGGATGCTTCAGCTGCTCCATCAAAATATTGGTATGGACGATTATACCGAAGAGGATTGGAATCGCTTGAGGACATGCTATCTCGGCATGTGTATGAAGATTGACGTTATGTTCGGTCGACTCTGCGCCGCGCTTCGCGAGGAAGGCCTGTATGATGACACCGCCATCTTTTTTTTCAGCGACCACGGCGATTTCGCCGGTGATTACGGATTGCCCTGCAAGGCGCAGAACTTGATGCAGGACAGCCTTGTCAAAGTACCTCTGCTTATCAAGCCTCACAAGGGCATACCGGTAAGTCCCGGGATTACAGACAGCTTGACAGAACTTGTGGATTTCTACGCAACAGCGATGGATTTCGCCGATGTTGAGCCCAACCACACCCATTTCGGCCGCAGCCTGCGTCCTGTTCTTGCTGATCGGTCGACCATAAACCGTACGTTCGTTTGCAGCGAAGGCGGAAGGACAAAAGATGAGGTGCTGCAGTGCAGCGAGACAAGAGGGAGCGGTTTGCCCCAAGAGGCCTTGTTCTGGCCTCGTATGACAGCGCAGCTTGACGATATCGCACATACGAAAGCGACGATGATCAGGACAAAAGATTACAAATTCGTTCTCCGTCTCTATGAGGAAGATGAATTCTACGATTTGAGGAAAGATGCGTCAGAATCCCGAAATGAGATACATAATCCGCTTTACGCCGATGTGATAATCGGGATGAAGCAGCAACTCCTTGAATGGTATCAGGGTACATGTGACATTGTTCCTAAAAAGCCGGATGTTTCAGTAACGATAGATATGATGCTTGAGCGCGCGAAAAAGCAGCTCGCGCCGGAACAGTTCGAGGAACTTTCCGCCGAGATTCGAAAGCTTGGAAATAACATCCCGCAACTTATCGGACTTTTTGAGAAATACAATGCCCGGGTGCTCGTATAGAAGCAACCTTCACGCTGTTGAGCACGGCATCTGCTAAAGCTATAAAGCTTATAGCTAGCCTCCGTACATTGCCAGTAAAAAGCCGGCGGCGACGGCAGAGCCGATGACCCCCGCCACGTTGGGTCCCATCGCATGCATCAGCAGATAGTTGGCCGGATTGGCCCTTTGTCCTTCGATTTGCGAAACACGCGCCGCCATCGGGACAGCCGAGACGCCGGCCGAACCGATCAACGGATTGACCTTTCCCCGGGTAATAGCATACATCAGTTTACCAAAGAGCACGCCGCCAACGGTACTAAAGGCAAAGGCAAAAAGTCCCAAGACGATGATCTTGAGGGTTTCCAATTTCAAAAACTGCTCGGCGGTCGCGGTCGCGCCGACCGTCACGCCAAGAAAGATCGTGACGATATTGATCAATTCGTTTTGCGCTGTTTTGGACAGCCGCTCGACCACGCCACATTCACGGAACAAATTGCCGAGCATCAGCATACCGATCAGAGGCGCTACGGATGGCAACAGCAACACCGAAATAACGGTCACCAAAATAGGAAAGACAATTTTTTCAACTTTGGAAACGGTCCGCATTTGTCCCATGACGGTCTGGCGCTCCTTTTTGGTGGTCAGCAGGCGCATGATCGGCGGTTGAATCATGGGAATCAAAGCCATGTAGGAATAGGCGGCGATGGTGACCGCCGGCAGAAGATGCGGCGCCAACTTGGTTGTCAGAAAAATGGCGGTCGGCCCGTCGGCGCCGCCGATG
>LSQX01101590.1_pt1 | contig 14123 bp, 14 predicted proteins | sample 654561 | NCBI WGS metagenome assembly LSQX01 (sample SAMN04489861, study PRJNA283612) | anaerobic digester metagenome | isolation source: 4 biogas reactors fed with cattle manure at either 37C or 55C with and... | place: Denmark: Kongens Lyngby | collected 2014
AATGAGCCCATTCATCATTTACATCACTTCTTATAATTTCTCCCATGCCAATTTCCTCCTATCAAATAAAACTTTTATTCTTTAAATTTAGAATCATGGATGCTTACCTTGGCGAAGAGCTTGTTTATCTTAGTGTCTTCAAATCTTTGCCCGGATTCTTTCCGGAATTCTGAAAACTCAACATACATTTTCTCAGGTAATTCAAAGGTTTTATTTTCTATCAATTTCACCTCACTTTTCTACAGAACTCATTGCATCATAATGAAATAAGTGAAGGAAGATAGAAAGACTATTATTTTTTTTAGCTTGGAGGCTTACAAGTGCTGCAAGGAGAATATTTTTCTTTTGCAGATTCCAAATCTATTGGTGTTTTGCTTTTGCTCAGGTGTCGGCATTCTGAACGGTGATATTTTGTCCCTGTTTTTGTTATATAAACAATAATTTCTTTTTCATCCGATTCAGTTGCCGGGGCATCGTTAGGAGTGGGCAAGGGTGAAGGCGATGGTGTAAGTGTTGGAGTGGTTGTAATAGTTGGTGCAGGTGTAGAAGATTCAGTATTATTTATTGTTTCATCCGTTGATTCTGTTTTTTGTTGATTATCTAATTGTTGCAACTCGTTTTTTAACTTGTTGTTTTCCTCGGTTAAAACTGACACTTTAGAATTTAAGTCAGCTATTTCTTTGTTTAGAGATTCTATTGTATCAGATTCTTTGGAACACGCAGAAAAGATCAATATAATCAATATTAGTAAAAATAAAGACAATTTTCTCAAAAATACCACCACCCTCTTATACCATTCTATACCAAATTTCATTGGCATTCAATTACAAAAAATATGTTGTCATTAACTAAAGGGCTAGTGGTATGCATATACTATTCTACTGGAGATGTTAATTGGATTAGTTTTTCTTTCACATCAGTGATGTTTTTCAGGGGTTATTAAATTCCTTGTTCAACTTTCCGATTGCCTTTTTTTCAATTCTTGAAACATATGAACGCGATATGCCAAGCATTTTTGCAATTTCACGCTGTGTTTTGTTTGAACCGTTAGTAAGGCCGTACCTCAATTCGATAATTGTTTTTTCCTTTCCGCGTAAAACGTCGGCAATTTTTTTGTATAATTTTTTTATTTGAAATTTTAAGGCTACCTTATCATCAACACAATCTTCATCGCTCCCAAGTATATCAAGCAAAGATATTTCATTGCCCTCCTTATCGGTGCCGATGGGTTCGTGTAGAGAGACCTCGTTCTGATATTTTTTCGAGGTGCGAAGATACATTAATATTTCGTTATCGATGCATCTGGCGGCATACGTTGCCAATCTAATTCCCTTTCCGGGGTTGAAGCTTGTTATTGCTTTAATTAATCCGATTGTCCCAATTGAAATCATATCATCGCAGTCAATATTAGCGGTGTTATACTTTTTCGCAATATGTGCAACCAGCCTCAAATTCCTTTCAATTAATATATTTCGGGCCTCTTCATCTCCCTGGTGAAATAGTTCAAGATATTTCTGTTCTTCATAAACGCTTAAGGGATAGGGAAAGGACTGAGAATTTGTAATATAGCCAACGAAATACACAGCAGAAAAAGCCTCCTTAAGAAGCGATAATAAACCTTCAATAAGCATACATTTCACCACCGAGAAAAATAAGGTCTGTATATATGTATATGCATAAGGTATAATTAGAGTGCATGTACAAATTGATAAAGAATACTCTGGAATGCGTTTTTTGGCAATTGATTCTCAAAAACAAATTAAATAAGGTTTGGCAAATACATAGGATTGCAAGTTGGTATAGAGAATTGACTGAAAGCTGCAAAAGATAAATAAATTCTCCTGTTCAATTTTTCCTTTTTGTCTTTACATAGAACAATTGTTCGGTTATAATATTTATAAAGCGATGTAAAGAGATAAATACCATAATGAAATATATCTTGCATACTTCGTTTGGTAAAGATTACTTTATTGTTTATATGATAGAGAAGGAAATTATATACACATAATGATAGCATCCTGTTAGTCTTCTTGCTACGAAAATAAAAATATATATTATGAAATAGTCTATAACTATTGATAGATGAATGCCTGGATATTCTTACTTGTGTTTTGTAATAGATTTTTCTATAATTAAGTAAAATGGGTACGGTAAGCCAAAATCTTGGAGAGGATGAGCTTTTTGGCACATATTGATGATATTATTAAGCGCATGGGTTATGCGAAATCGTCATGTTTAAGATATGGACATGATGGCTATACGGGAAAGTTGTTTCCTGCGCATACTTCTAAGATATTGTCAAAACTTGCACCCTACGCTGTTTATTTTGTTGATACTGAACCATTTGTTCTTTTTTGGGATGAAAGAGCATATTCAGAAAAAAGTAGACAGCTTAATAGAAAAATTTGGAATGCACAAATTCCTATTGCTATAGTCTGTGGCTCAAGTGATGTTAAAATATACAATGGATATTCTATCAATAAAGAAGAATCTATTTTACCTCTAATAGACTCTATTCCTGTTGATATGATCAATGAGGAATCTCCTTTTTCGTATTGGGATATCACAAACCATAATTTCTGGGTAAAATATGCAAACAAGTTTAGTGGAAAAAGACTTAATGATTGCTTATTAAGCAACCTATCCGATATTACTTCAAGGTTAAGGGAATCATACAATATTTCTTTTGCAACAAAATTAGTTTTGCGTCTGATTTTTATTCGTTATCTTATTGATCGCGGTGTAGATTTGGATTATGCAGGTTTTTCATATGATGTTTCATCTTCGAGAGCATCTCTGCTTAAGATACTTAAAAATAAAAAAGAACTATATGCATTATTTTCCCACTTAAAAGATAAATTTAATGGCAATTTATTTGAGTTTGATAATGAAATATTTGACGCGAGTCTAACTGCAGATGCGTTGCAACTATTGTATGAATTTCTATCAGCTAATATTAATACAAAAACAGGCCAACTATCTTTTTTCGATATGTATGATTTTAATATTATCCCTGTTGAATTAATCAGCAATATATATGAAATTTTGTTGGGGTCTGAAAAAAGAAATAGATATAATGCCTTTTACACACCGCAATATCTGGTTAATTATATTCTGGATGCTTCTGTTTCACCATTTGTCAGGGATTACGGAAGTTGTAAGGTGCTTGATCCTGCCTGCGGATCGGGTATTTTTTTAGTTGAAAGTTACAGAAGGATGGTTGAAAAAGAACTTAGAGGAGATCAGTTTACTGAAGATAACGAACTTTTGCAACGTTTGTTGGTTGAAAATATTTTCGGCATAGATTTGAATGAAGAAGCCATTGATGTAACAATTTTTTCATTATATCTTGCTATGTTGGATTATAAAAACCCTAAGACACTTAAAAAATTTAATCTACCAAATTTAAAGGGGAGTAATCTTCTCGTTTATGACTTTTTTGATAAAGCAGTGTTAGCGCGCCTTCAAACTATGGACTTTGATTTTATTATTGGGAATCCCCCATGGGGGAAAGGTAACGAATTACAGGCAAATTATTGTAAGGAAAACGGCTATAGTAGTTTAATGCAAAACAATGATACATGCAGAGGCTTTATTCTTCGATCAAAAGATTTTTGCAATAATAACACTCAGTGTTGTTTTGTGTTACATTCTACAATGCTATATATGCAGAACCAACCGTCAAAAAACCTCAGGCGGTATCTATTAAAGAATACTGAAATTATTCGAATTATCGAATTGTCATCAGTTAGAAAACGTATTTTTAAAAATGCGGATGCTCCGGCAGTTGTGCTATCTTTCAAGTTTGATAATGGAAATGTTCAGAAAAATAGATTTGAATATATTTCGATTAAGCCGAATATTTTTTTCCGTCTTTTTGGTATAATTGTAGTAGAACGAAATGATATAAAACAAGTTGAACAAAGGCTATTAATTGAAAATGATTGGGTGTGGAAAACACTTGTATATGGATTAACCGGTGATATTGATACAATCCTGAAACTAAAACAAAAATTTCCGTCAGTCAAGCAAGCAATTAAAGAGCAAAACCCAGAATTGTTATTAGGTGCAGGAGTAGAACCACAAAAAGGCGACAGGAATGATTCAAAGCATCTTATGGGAAGACCTTTCTTAAGTTCGAATTCAATAGAGCATTTTTATATTGATGAACAAAATATAGGCATTTTTGATAGACCCGAAGTTCACCGGCCACGTGATGAACGGTTATTTACGGCACCATATTGTCTTGTATTGACAGGAATTGATACAAAACGTTTCACCATGCGTGCGGTATATTCAGATAAAGATTTTGTCTTTCGTAAAGCTATTTATGCAATAAAAGGTACTTTTGAACAAAAGAATTTCCTTTTGAATTTAACAGGATTACTAAATTCAGAATTATTTGCTTATTTTAACCTGATGACAGGCTCTTCAGTGGGTGTTGAACGTGAGCAGAGAATTTTCAATGAAATCTTAGAATTCCCATATACATATAGTGACAATATTGCCAACCAAGCAGCTTTACTTCAGGAGTTATCACAACAAGGCGCAACGACAGCAATGGAAGCTAAAAGGCTAAATATGATGATTCTTAAAGAATTTGGTCTATCGGATAACAAATTTGTAGATTATGCGCTTAATATTCAGATTCCGCAATTGACAGAAAGTTATGATTCTGAAGCCTACCGTTCTGTAAAAGATGAGGACTTGAAAATCTACTCAGAGTTATTTTATACATATTTATCTACTATATTTGAGCCATCCCATAAATATATATTAGTAACTATTTACCCCAGTCTAAACAAATATTATAGTGCTGTTGAGATAACTATACAGAGAGAACGTCCCTCTAACTGGTATCAAGTTTCAAATAACAATGATGCTTTAAAGGCTACTTTAGCACAATTTTCTTTATATAAAATAAACGATATGTTTTTTTATATAAAGGATGTAATATATTTTGGAAAAGACTCGTTTTGTATTGTTAAACCTAATTTTTATAAAAATTGGCACCCTGCAATATCTCAACTTGATATGATAGAAATTGTTGATCAGATTCTCTCTAGAGAAGGAGGGAATGGCTAATGGGTGGCTTTAAGAATGAGTCTCTAAATATTGAATTTGAAAAAGGCATGTTCAGATTAATTATTTTACATTTAAGTCAATGTAGTTGCGCAATGAAAAGAGATTATAAATTGAATGGACGCAAAATATTTAATGATGAAGATAAAATTACTAATCAACTAATTGCAGATTATCTAAATATAAACAATATAGGACTTAGGTTTATTCCCCAATCTTTGGAAACATTTGATCTGGATAACAGTACATATAGAGGTATATGTGATATAAAGATTGTTTCTGCTAGTTGGTTTCAGGACTTAAATGACTATTATTTAGTTGAATGTAAACGTATTGACGGAGGAGCACGTTTAAATCGTGAATATGTATTAGAAGGAGTATCCCGTTTTGTTTTGGCACCACCAAAGTACCCTTCTTATCATAAGCGCAATATTATGTTTGGGTATGTTGTCAAAGCGATTAATATTCCTGATAATATAACTAAAATCGAAAAATTGCAGAATAAATTACTTACAACAGTACAGACAGGAGAGTTTATATTTGTTGAAAGTGAGAACAATGAATTTTATCACTACAGTTGTGTGTATCAGTCTGCAGTGATAAATCTAATTGAATTAGCCCATATATTTTATGATTTTTCTGATATTATAAACGATAGAATTAATTCATGATTAAAAATATATATCGGGCCTCTTCATCTCCCTGGTGAAATAGTTCAAGATATTTCTGTTCTTCATCAACGCTTAAGGGGTAAGGAAAAGAAAAATAAGGTCTGTATATATGTATATGCATAAGGTATAATTAGAGTGCATGTACAAATTGATAAAGAATACTCTGGAATGCGTTTTTTGGCAATTAACTTTCCAAAAAATCAATTTCTTTTTTAATTTAAATAAAGTTTGGCAACTATATAGCCTGCTACCCTAAAAAAAAATGTCAAATAAACGTATTTCTATAATGAAAACATCAGGACAGGATGAATTAAAGAAGAAATTCCTTCCTTGATTTTAAAGTGTATATGCCTGTTAGACGATATTGTACATGCTAAAATTTCTGTTAACAGGATAATGTAATGGAAAACAAGCAACTGGAACAGTGGGTTCTGGAGAGTAAGACTGATAAACAAAAACTGAATAATTTACTTGAAGTTTATAAGCCATTTATTATGTCGTGTACTCAGAGAATTTCCGGAAGGTTTCTTCGGTATGGTTCGGATGACGAGCTTACAATTGCGATGATGGCTTTTACGAAAGCTGTTGAAAGATATATACCGGCGCATGGCGATTTTCTGAATTTCGCCAGGAGCATAATACGAAGCAGGGTAATCGACTATTACAGAAGCCAAAACAGGCATTCAAAAAAAGTGGTATATTTACAGCAGGAAGAGGAAGAAACGGATGATTCTGTTGAGGCGCAGGCATCATTGACAGTATATTCCGAAGAAAAAGAACGTGAGGAAAGGCTCCTTGAAATAAAAACCCTAAAGGAAAAGCTTGAGTTGTTCGATATAAGCTTTTATGAACTGGAAAATGCCGCTCCAAAGAATAGACAGACTAAGCAGGTATGCAGCAAAATTATTTCTTTATTACATACCAACTGCCAGGCCAGAGAGCATATGCTGCGTAACAAGATGCTTCCGCTGTCTCTTATTGAAAAGGAACTGGGTATAAAAAGAAAAAAGTTTGAAAGACACAGAAAATATATTATAGCTGTACTGTTAATTATGTCGGGGGACTACCCGTATTTGGAAGAGTATGTTAAAGGTTTGTAAAACCTGTGGAAAGCAGGTGTGATAAAATGAAAGGGATTATTGTAGCAAAAAACAGTGAAAGCTCGGTTCTTTTATTATCGGATGGAACGTTCAAGACCGTAAAGACTTTAGAAGGTTTTGAGGTTGGCATGGTTTTGATGGTCAACGATGCGCAGCGACCGCGAAGTTACTATTGGAAAAAGATTGCGTCTATGGCCGCATCGGTTATAGTTGTCGCATTTATTGGACTGGGAACTTTTTTATGGTCAACGCCAGCTCAATTTATCAATATTGATATTAATCCTTCAGTAGAGCTTTCAGTTAACTATTTCGACAGGATAATTTCTGTTAACCCAATGAATGAAGACGGGCAAAAATTAGTGGAGTCAGTATCTGTTCAGGCATGCAGGTATGAGAGCGGGATAGAGCTTGTGATAAGCACGGCACAGGAAATGGGGTACTTAAATGACGAAGAAGATGTATTGATAAGTATATCCTCTTCCGATCAAAAACGTGTCGAAAAAGCAAAGAATGATATCATAGAAAAAGTGTCCCCGTCTATGGAAATCCTGACTTTTGATACTGAACAACGTGAACAGTCTATTCAAAAAGGTATATCTCCCGGTAGGGAAAATATAATCGAAAAGGTTATCGAAATCGGAACGGATATTGACAAGGAAGAGCTTACGGAAAAACCGGTTAAAGAGCTTATGGAAATAATAAAGGAAAACAAGAAAACAGAACAGGAAGAAGAGAAAGGAGCAAAGGAAAATAATAAGAAGAGGAATGATAATTCCGCTGACAAGCAGGATGAAAAAAATAAGAATAACGTAGGGAATGATGAAAGAGATAAACCCGGCAAGGGAAAAGATAGCAGCAATAAACCTGAAAAAGGGAATGCCAACAACGATAAGCCCGGTAAAGAAAACGACAATAATAATAAACCAGGAAAAGAGAATGATAACAGCGACAAACCGGACAAAAGAAACGATAAAAGCAAAAACCAGGGCAAAGGTAACGACAATAGCGAAAAACCAGGTAAAGGAATCGATAAAATAATAAACCTGTTCAGAGTGAATAACAACAAAGAAAAACCGGGTAAAGAAAACGACAAAACAGTAAACCCGGGAAAAGGGAATGACAACAGCGATAAACCTGGCAAAGGTAACGAAAATGACAATAAGCCGGGAAAAAATGAAGACAACAGCGATAAACCCGGCAAAGGTAACAACAATGACAATAAGCCGGGAAAAGGTAGCGACAACAACAATAAATCCAGTAAAGGAAACGATAATTTCAATGAATCTGGCAAAGAAAATGACAACAGCGTTAAACCCGGTAAAGGAAACGATAAAAAAGTAAACCCTAACAAAGAGAATAAAAATGACGATAAGCCGGAAAGTAAGGATAAAAAAGTGAACCCGGGAAAAGAGAGTGATAACAGCGATAAGCCCGGTAAAGGAAACGAAAAAAATAATAAACAGGGTAAAGAGAGTAACAACAGCGATAAGCCCGATAAAGGCAATGATAAAACAGTAAACCCTAACAAAGGGAATAACAACAGTAATAAGCCAGACAAAGGAAACGATAAAAAAGTAAACCCGGGTAAAGGGAATAACAGCAATGACACACCCGGTAATGGCATTAAATTATTAGATCTGTTCAAAGTGAACAGCAGCAGCGTCAAACCCGGTAAAGTAAACGGCAGCAGGTAATCTAAAAATATTAAGGCGCTGTATTCTCGCTGCCCATATATCTTTCTCATATATTTTTGTTTAAAAAGCCTGTTTGTAGTATGAATTATTTTTTCTACTGTTAATACTAAAAAACAGGCTTTTAATGTATAATATGTTGACATGGAATATAATGGATAATAAAATGGGAGTAATCTATTTCGGGACTAAAGATGAATAATCGTGGTTACGGTTTTACACCTCCGGTTTTTTAGTTTACAATAATTTTATAGGGTTTGTTTATTGTTAGACAGTCGTCTAAGCGCAAGTATATAAGGTATAAAAGCAACACTGTATGTGTTTGTTTTTTATCAGGCAACATATAAACTCGGAAATTACTGTTTAATCAGCAGGGGGTTCCAATGAAAAAACATGTTATATTCTTTATTGCGGCAATTCTGCTTCTCACAGGGCTTATAGCCAATGCCGAAGATACCGGAGATGAACAGATTTATCCTGTCCGCGGCAAGGTTATTGAATTACTTGAAGATTACGAAGATGAAGAAATTTCTCTTGGCGAAGGATACTACATCGAAAACCAGTATGTAAAGGTAAGAATTTTGGAAGGGGAATACAGGGGAAAAACAGTTGTTGCTGAACACAGTGCCAACGCTTATTTTTCCGATTATGAAGCTTACCGGCTAAAAAAAGGAGATAAAGTATTTGTTTCGTATTTTACGGATGAAAGAGGAAGGATTACAGATGCCTATGTTACCGATCTTGTACGCGAAGGATACATTTATTTTCTGTTAATTTTATTCTTCCTTCTGATTCTTGTTCTTGGGAAGGGACAAGGGTTTAAAACCATTATAACTCTTATTTTTACCGTGTTTGTTGTAATTAAGGTCCTTATACCTCTGATACTTAAAGGTTTTCCTCCAGTCATAACCGCCGTCGCGCTGTGCAGCGGAATAATCATTTTATGTTTCTTGGTAATAAGCGGTTGGAGATTAAAAACTCTTGCCGCCGCCCTTGGAACGGTTGTGGGCGTGATTGCCGCAGGCGCGTTTGCGTTAATTATTGGTTCTGCTGCGCGCCTTACCGGCCTTGCCCAGGAAGAAACAATCATGCTTATGAATATACCTCAGGAAGTAAGGTTTAATTTTCAGGGCTTGCTTTTCGCCGGAATAATAATTGGAGCAATGGGAGCCGTAATGGATGTGGGCATGTCGATTGCGTCGGCTCTCAACGAAATCCGCGAAAACAATCCGGATATAAATTTCAGGCAACTGATACGCTCGGGCATGAATGTTGGCAGGGATGTAATGGGAACGATGACAAATACGCTTGTGCTGGCTTATACCGGCGGTGCGCTTAATATAATGATCCTTTTCACGGCATATAAAGTTCCAATTGCGCAGGTCATAAACGGAGACTTTATGGCTTCCGAGATAGTAAGGGCGCTTGCTGGGAGTATAGGGCTTGTTTTAACAATTCCGGTAACGACGCTGATTTCCGCTTGGTTGTATAGTTCCAGCATAGTTAAGGAAAGTGAAGGGTTAGACGGCTGAATCGCGTTCATTCGCCCCCCTCTGTAAATGTTAGTCTTAACGTGGCGGTGTGTTCATACAATAGGATTGAACAAATAGTACGGGGATTATATGAAAACACAGCCGCGGAACATTTTAAAGATTGCAGGCGTATATGTAGCATCGACTATAGGTGCTGCTTTTGCGTCAGGTCAGGAAATAATAAAGTTTTTTACCCGCTTCGATTTAAAAGGTTATCCTGGAGTTATTGCCGCGGGTATTTTATTCTCAATTGCAGCAATCGCATCTCTTGATATTGTTTATTTATATAAGGTAAACAGCAGCAGGGAGCTTCTTAATATCCTTGGAGGCCGGCATTTTGGAAAAATACTTGAGTTTGTTTCCCTTATATTTACATTCTGCGTTTATGTTGTGATGATAGCCGGAGCTTCGGCGCTATGCCATAGATTGACCGGATTACCGTCATATGCCGGAATGCTTATATTAACCATATTAAGTACGATACTGATATGCTTTGATATAAAAGGTGTTCTTGCGGCGAGCGAAATATTAACCCCTGTAATGATAACAGGGATGCTTTATATTGGAATCAAGATTATTATCAGGTCTCAGCCGGTTTTTGCCGCTGTAATAAATGACAGTCATAAAGGGTTATGGTTCGTTTATGCGGTATTGTACGTGTGCTATAACAGCATTTTGAACATACTTGTTATCGGAAGTCTCCGCCCATGGCTGACAACAAGAAAAACAGTTTACATATCCGGGGTAGCAGGAGGAACAGCTCTTCTAACGGCTATGTTTGTGTTGAACAGCGCTCTCTTTATTAATTATCACATTATCCGCGATTCAGAGCTGCCGATGGTAGAGCTTTCTGTTTTAGTCGGCAAATGGAGTTTCATATTCTATTCACTGATTTTAGCCTTTGCGTTGTTCACTACGGCATTATCCTCGGGATATTGCTGTACCGAGCGGCTTGCACAGATAACAAAAAAACCGAGATGGGTTCTTAATGTCTGTATCGGACTTCTTGTAATACCAATGGCAAAGCAGGGTTTCTCAAAAATGGTAGGGAAGATATATCCTCTGTTTGGGTGGATAGGAAGTTTTCTTTTCATTCTTATGACTTTTCATTGGCTGAAAACTCTTTTGTGCGGAATGCGAAAAAGAAATTAACCAGAAAATCTCACTTCAATTAAAATGATAAGAAGTTTAGAATTTGAGAAAAAAGTTCCGGCGGCAGAAAAGTGTCCTGCCGCGAATTTTTGCTTTTCAACCCTAATAGTAGAACCTTATAAATTTTATTGAGTATATATCGCATAGCAGGTAATCATCTGTTTCTGTTTCCTGTATTATGATATAATCCGTCCCCACCTTTATCAGAACACCTTCGCGATCTACGAACATATTAGTTCCAAGGAGGAACTCAACTTTTACATGACGCCCGATTTGTGTCTGCAGAAAGCCTTGCGTAAAATCTGTGCCGGTTAAAACTGAGTTTCGCACGCCGGCGCCGCTTGTCATAATAGATGTACGCGAGATTGTGTCAGCTTGAAAAGGCGGCGCGGTTTGCATTTGTTGAGGCATTGAGGGCTGGAATATGCTTGTCGGCTGCATTTGCTGGGGCATTGAAGGTTGGAATATGCTTGTTGGCTGCATTGGCTGCCGATAGGGCTCCGGCTCGTGAATACGTTCCTGCTGCCGGTACATAGGCATGGAACGAGCCGGTATGCCCGAAGCCTGCATTCTGCTGATTTGGTTCGCCGTTTCAGGCAACTGCTGTTTCCTGACATTGCTGTGTTCAATGTTTTCCATTCTGCTCATTTGATGCGCCGATTCGGGCAACGGCTGTTTTTTAACATTGTCCTGTACATTGTGCTCCATTTTGCTCATTTGATTTGACGGTTCAGGTAACGGCTGTTTTTTGACATTACCCTGAATACTATATTCGGCCATATGAAAACCTCCAAAACACTTAATTCTATCTGTTTGCCTTAATCGGCTTTATCGTTTGTCAGGTTTGCGCATATAGGGGAGTGGGTGAGTAAAAGCAGTGCTGTTGTACCCGGTTGAAATAGACGCCGGTTCTCGTTGCGGGGAAATATGTTGAGCATTCGGGCGAAAACGGGTTGTAATACCATAAGCATTCACCCGCTCCCCGATGTTTGTTGCCTGAAAGTGCCCAATCGGCAACCTCGTAATCTTGCTCGCGTGCCGGTATGTTGAAAATATTCTGCGGATTGGGCTGGCCGTACACGGTTTCCATCGCGCATGTAAACTGGTATGGCTGCAGTAAAACTTTCCTCAAATTGCCCTGATTAACCCGCATGTACTCTCCGTAAGGGACATGAACGCGGTTCATTATAACCGTAGCGACGGCTTGCATTCCGTCTATGCCCTCACCTTCGGCTTCACACCGTATCATACGTGCAAATAGTTCTCTTGCTGACAACACACAACCACCTGCTTCCTGTGATTTATATCAACTATTATTTATCGTATATCAAAACCGATTTCGGCTGCTAATTTTCCTGTTACTTCTTGCTGTTATCTTGTGTGAAAGAGGCTTGCAGATGTGTACAAATTTATGTATACGATTCATAAACACCGGAAGCTAAAGAGTTTATGAACCTTTGATTATTGCATGTGATTTCTTTCGGCAGCCTGTGCGATTTCTTTGGTTTCATGAACCGTACCGCGCGGATGCTGCGGCGGCGCGTATATGGAGTATAGTTTAAGCGGTTTATAACCTGTGTTTATAAGATTATGCCATTTGCCCGCCGGTATAATGAATGCGTAGTCGTCGTATACCCTTCTTTGAAAGTTTAGGTTATTTCTACTGTCACCCATTCTAACAAGCCCCTGGCCTTCTTCTATGCGAATGAACTGATCAAGATTAGGATGAACCTCTAAACCTATATCTTCCCCAACGTTAATACTCATCAGCGTAAGCTGCAAATGATCACCTGTCCATAGTGCGGTGCGAAAATTATTGTTCAGCCTGGCAGCTGCTTCGATATCAACAACAAACGGTTCCGGACCATAATCCTTCAGTTCTATTGGATTATGATATCTATCTTCGCGGTAATAGGGGTTATGCCGTACGGGGAACCGGTTCATTAAATAAGGGTTTTGGACAGGCATGTTTATACAGTAATGATATGGAGAAAGCATATATGCATCATATTGATTTTCACTGTTATACATTGATGTATTGGTGCAAGGATAAGGGTACATTTTCTGCACATTATACATAGAGCTCATTCCTTTCACTGTTTTGCTATATCATAATATGATTTATGTTAATAAGAAGTGCAAAGGAATCTCGAAAGAAAAGTATACGGATATCTATTATAAGAACCGGCCGGCGGGTTAATAACTAAATTACAAATGCTTTTTCAGTCGATCAAGATCAATAATTTTAACCGCTGACATATGAAAATCAATTATTCCTTCATCTCTCATCCTTGACATTTCCCTGGACAGTGAAGGTCTTGAAACATTCAGGAATTCAGCAAATTCTTTTCTGTTCATTGGAAGAACAAAAGTTAAACTGCCGAAAGTATTGTATTGTTCAATTAGGAATGTTGAAATTTTTCCCCTTATACTTTTTATCGAATGAGCCGTAAGACACCATCATTAATGAAGGTGATATAAGGCGGCTAATAAGGTCTATCCTGCTTCTGTATATACTGCTTAATAATATCCAATGGAGCACCACCACAAGAACCAGCAAAATAACTTGGCGACCATAGTATCCCCTTGTAGTAGTTCTTTGTCATACTTGGATACCTATTTCTCAAATGCCGGGACGAAACACCTTTAAGGCTGTTCACAAGCTTTGACACACTAACTTTTGGCGGATATTCGACCAGTAAATGTACATGGTCTTTCTCTCCCTCAAACTCAACAAGTGTGGCTTCAAAGTCTGTACACACATCAGAAAATATCTGTCTGGCTGCATCCAAAGTTTCTGCGGTAAAAACTTTCCTGCGATATTTAGTTACAAATACCAGGTGAACATGCATCATAAAAAGACAATGTCGGCCTGTTCTAATTTCACTTGATTTA
>LSQX01403749.1_pt1 | contig 14123 bp, 12 predicted proteins | sample 654561 | NCBI WGS metagenome assembly LSQX01 (sample SAMN04489861, study PRJNA283612) | anaerobic digester metagenome | isolation source: 4 biogas reactors fed with cattle manure at either 37C or 55C with and... | place: Denmark: Kongens Lyngby | collected 2014
GTTTAGCGACTTATTCTTATATGGTGGGTGCTGATCATCCATTGCCAGAAATTGTAGCTTATAAGGTAGCATGCAAAAAAAAGCGGCTCATCTAAGCCGCTTTTCTATATCATTAAAGATATCTTTATCACTGTTTGATTAATCATTTACAAATCTAAAATTTCATAAATGATATTCATGCTTATTTCTTAAATGGAAAAGCATATTTCACAATACGTTTTAATACACTGCCGTATTGCTTAACCAAGCTAGCATTGTTGTAGTTTAAGCCATATTTTTCACACACAGCTTGCACTTTTGGCGCCATTTGACGATAACGACGCGCAGGCACATCTGGGTACAAATGGTGTTCAATTTGATGGCTTAAATGCCCTGTCAAAATGTGGAATGCTTCTGAACCTGTAAGATTCGATGAACCACGAATTTGACGCATATACCAATGTCCACGGCTTTCATTTTGCATCACTGACTTTGGAAACACTTCTACATCTTTGGTGAAGTGACCGCAGAAAATAATACTAAATGTCCAAATATTACGAAGACCATTCGCAACTAAATTACCTGTAAATACTGGCAGAGCTGATGGCCCAGCAATTAGTGGGAAAAACACATAGTCTTTGAACAATTGTTTGCCAATTTTCTTCTGCATTGGCTGCCATTCTTTTTTAGCTTGTGCTTTGCTTTTACGGCCATTCAAAATTTTACCAATTTCTAAATTCTGAATCGCAACGCCCCACTGGAACAATAAGCAGAATGGAATGCTATATAAAGGTTGCAATAAATAGCCCGATCTCCAACGCTGTTCAGGGAACAAACGCACTAAGCCATAACCAATATCATCATCCATGCCTTTAATATTGGTATAGGTATGATGTTTGAAGTTATGGGTTTGACGCCAGTTGTCTGAAGTGCCCACGGTATCCCATTCATAGCTAGCGCCATTGAATTTAGGATCATTCATCCAGTCATATTGACCGTGCATGACGTTATGGCCCAACTCCATGTTTTCCATGATTTTGGCAAAGCCTAATAGCCCTGTACCCAATACCCATGCTGGCGGAAACCAACCAGCAAACAATAAGGCACGACCTGCCATTGAGCTATAACGAATCGTTGAGTAAACACGGCGGATGTATTTTGCATCTTTTTCGCCAATATCATCCAAGACTTCTTGTTTAATAGCATCTAATTCACGTGCAAGCTCATCTAATTCTAATTGAGTGAGTTCACGGTTTTTAGGATTGCGAAAGTATTCTATTTTCACTGGCATATTCATAATCGGAACTCGCTTATAAATCAATAATTAAATCTGTTTGTGCTGAGTTAACACATATTTTTAACTGGTTATTTGGTTCACTATTTTGAACACTATCTACCAAGTTTTTTGTTGAGCCTTCAGCTTTATTACATACGCATTTATGGCAAATACCCATGCGGCAACCATATTTCGGTTTGATATTTTGCTGCTCTAGGCTTTCTAAAATTGATTTGCCTTTTGGAATGGTCACAATCTTTTTAGATTTGGTTAAGGTTACTTGTACCAAGCCCACATCATCTCCTAAAACAGGGCTCATGCTAAAAGCTTCAGTTTTCACCACAGCAGCCTGAGTAAACAGTTGTTCAACCTGAGTAGTAAATCCAGATGGGCCACATGCAAACACGGTGCTTTGATCCATATTTACCAAGTCTTGTAGATGTTCCGCATTTAAACGACTGTGTTTCAAACTCGGCTCTTGGGTATAAAATACTTGCAATGTAAAATTAGGAAATTGCTCTGCCCAAGCTTCGAATTGTGCTTTAAATGCTGCATCTGCAAAGGTTTTAACCCAATACAGTAAATGAATTGAAGTACTACCCAAACGACCTGACTGCACCAAATTCTGAATGAAGCTGTACATTGGCGTAATGCCACTGCCCGCTGCCAACAGAATTAAGGGCTGCGTTTGAGCAGGCAATTGCATGTCGCCATAAGGTGCACCAAATTCTAATGTGTCACCCGACTTAGCCTGCTCAACCAACCATGTGCTGACTTTGCCCTGATCTACTTTTTTCACGGTCAATAAAACATGTTGTGCATCTAACTGAGTCAAACTATAAGTTCGCTCATAGCGTACACCTTGAATGTTGACATAAACTGGATGATGCTGACCTGCTGCACCCATTTGAAACTTTTTATTGACTTGCAGTGTGAGACTCACCACATCTTTTGCGGTTTGCTCTTTTTTTACAATTTTGCCGAGTGACTGATTCACCGACCATAAAGGATTTACTTTTTGCAACCAGAAGTTTGCTGCATAAGGGTCTAACACAGCCGTTGCAAGACTGCTAAGGGGAGATTTTCTTTTTTCAGTTAGCTGCATGATTCAGCACCACCCGATGAAATTTTAATTATTATACACATGTATATATATTTGTATATACACTTGTATTGTTTCTAATCATTTCACAAGTACTGGCGCAGCCGCTATAATGCCTCTAAGCTTATAAATTATTGAAAATATGACTCAACCTGCCATGAAAACAAACCATGATGTGACTTTTCCAGAATCTGAAACGGTTCGTGAGCCTCTTGTCGTGCGTACGGTTGGGCGAAAAGCCACCATCACCAAACAAGAGCTATTTCAGGCAGCATTAAATTTAATTGGCCCACAGAAAAGTATCGCCTCGTTAAGTTTACGTGAAGTTGCACGTGCAGCAGGCATTGCACCAAACAGTTTTTATCGTCATTTTAAAGATATAGATGAACTTGCGATTGAATTGATTGACCGCGCAGGTGTGGTCTTACGTCAAATTTTGCATCAAGCTCGCTTAAAAGCATCTAAACAAAACAGTATTATTCGCAGCTCGGTTGAAGTGTTTATTGAACAATTAGATACCGATGAAGGCAATTTAAGTCTGTTATTACGTGAAGGTTACACAGGTTCTATTCCATATAAACTGGCAGTAGAGCGTCAATTGAACTATTTCCAACAAGAATTGCAGGATGATTTAATTCGTCTAGAACGCCTAAACAACAGCAAGTTGGCGCACCCTGATATTGCAGCCAAAGCGATTACTCAACTGGTATTTAATATGGGCGCCAAAGTGATTGATATGCCCACGGCTGAACGTAAAGAAACCGCCGAACAAACCATGATTATGATTCGTATGATTTTAGAAGGTGCACGTCATTTGGATGAAGCTAAAATTCGATAAATCTAAACTTTGCTCCTCTCTATCAAAGCGGCTTTGTGAATACAAAGCTGATTTTTTATTTGGAATGAATCTGTTTTGATATACAGCATAATTTACTAAGCAGAAAACCACAACGTCACTTTATGACGCAGAAATTCGACAATAAATCCCAAACTTTCTATGATAATAGTGTAATAACAACAAACTAAAGGAAAAATATGCTCTTTCTTGATGACACGAACGATGCACAACCGCAACAACAATTCAGCCTCGATGTATCACAAAATGCTGCCTCTATTCAGCGACACATCTTAGCACTCTGTCAAAAGCATAAACCTGAAGTGATTGTCGCTGAAGGTATAGAGGCAGATTATATTTTAGAAAATTTACCTAAAATTCAACCTCACTGCGGTGCAATTGCCCTCAAACAACCAACGCTAGAAAATGTTTCTTTTGAAAAGTTACAACAAGCTTTTTTGCAACGTGGGCAACAGCGTTTTTATAATGTAATCGTGATGCTATCTCAGGATCATCCTCAATTTAAACAATTGAGTCATTTATTTAATATGATCAAACCCGATGTTAATTTTGAGGCGGAAGTCGAATATTTACTCAATACCTATTTCCTACTGGGCGATGCAACAGACACAGATTAAAAGATAAAACCTAAATAACAAAACCTGTATGGCAAAATAAAGTCCAAAAAATAAAGCACCCGAAGGCGCTTTATTATGAATACAGTAGATGCAGATTTACAGCCAGTAATTATGGCTTAACCACCACCATCACCTGAATGGCTTCAGGCGTAACCGACAAACCATCCAACAAACTCAAACCTTCTTTTTGCAATTTCTGTAAGCGTGTAATTTCATCTTCACGAATACTTGGGTTAAATTGCTTTAAATAGCTTAAACGGTCAATTTCGTATTGCCATTTTTTGCTATATACATCTTTGGCTTGTTGCTTAAATTCAGGCAACGCAGCTTTGGCCAATTCCAAGGCTTGTGTATAACGTGCTTCGATTACATCGCGGCGTGCTTTCACCACTTGGCGGCAACTGTTGCCATCTAAATGATGTAAATAAGGTTTTAAAATTTCAGGTGCAATTTTTTGCGATAAGTCCTGACCTTTTTCACTCAATAAAACACGAACAAGTTGCTGCGGCAGACTCGATGGCAAGTTCAGCGCTTTCGGTGCAATTACATCCACTTTAAACCAAACTTCCAGTAATACCGAACCTTGTGGCAAGGCAGCAGATTTTAATACTGCAACGTTAGTACTACCGAACCCTTGAGTATTGATCATTTCCATCACACTTTCTGTGAATGGATGCTCTAGTGTTAGATATTGTGCATCTTCACGAATTTGAGCCTGATCACGGTAGAAAGTCGCAGTCATACCCTCTTCATCTAAAGTCAAACCTTGAACTTGCATTTGATCCGTAGGTTTAATAATCACAGTACCGTTACTTTGCTCATCGAAGTCAATATTGGTCGAGGCCATAAAGCGCTTCATAAACATTGGCAAAGTGGTATTGTCATCATACTCTTCAAGTGCCTGCACAATTTCTTGTGCCACCACAGGACGGCATGAGTTGTACTCCAACAAACGATCTCGGCCTGCTTGTAATTCTGCTTCCAACGCTTCTCGCTGTACGCTTACTGCTTCCAATAAATCTTCAAACTGTTGTCCCAAATCTGCAAGTAAGCAGTCTTTTAAATCGACAATAAAGTTTTCTTGTAAGGTTTGTGCAGTTGGGGAAATGTTGCTAAAAATATTGAGTGCTTCGTTGTACCAGCGGAACATACGTTCTTGTGCTGTACCAATTAAATATGGCACATGAATCTGAATACGGTTTTCCTGACCAATACGATCTAAACGACCGATACGTTGCTCCAACACATCTGGGTTGGCAGGCAAGTCAAACAAAATCAGGTCTGAGGCAAACTGGAAGTTACGTCCTTCAGAACCAATTTCAGAACACAATAAAATTTGTGCGCCGTAAGAGTCTTCTGCGAAATACGCTGCCGCTTGATCACGTTCGAGTAAACTCATACCTTCATGGAACATTGCTGTACGAATACCTGCATGTAGGCGCAGCGCATTTTCAAGCGCCTCTACTACAGGGCCGCTACGCGCAATTAAAAGCACTTTTTTGTGTTTTAAATCGCTGCGCAAACGCTCCATTAACCACATCACACGTGGGTCAGTTTCCATCCAGCTACCATCGAGCTGTGCTTCTTCTGGCCACATTTGTTCGCGTAATTTACCATCTTTAGACCAGTTTTCTGGTGCAGCCAATGGTGCAGGCTGACAATCACGACCTGGGAAACCTTGAATTGCTTCACGCGTGTTACGGAACAAAATACGCCCTGTACCGTGACGATCTAATAATTCGTGGATAGCACGGAAACGCTGCTCGGTATTATCTTCAATGCGATGTCCCAACAAACCTTCCAATGCTGCAAAATGGTTTTCTTCCAATGCAGTATCTGACATTAACACTTCAGCAATTTTTGCCGTATGTTGATATTGTGCTTCTTCATCCAAGAAACGATCTAGCGAGCTAAAACGTTGTGGGTCAAGCAAGCGTAAACGTGCAAAATGGCTTTCTACGCCCAATTGTTCAGGCGTTGCCGTTAATAACAGCACCCCTGCCGTTTGTTCGGCTAACTCTTCGACCAGATCATAGCGGTCATTGCCGCCTTCTTCTTCGCTCCACATTAAGTGATGCGCCTCATCCACCACCAGCAAATCAAAACCGGCTTCTAGGGCTTGCTCACGTAAATCATCGTGGTCAATCATTAAATCGACTGAAGCAATAATACATTGTTCAGTTAAAAATGGATTCAGGTCAGGGTCATGTTCTTTAATAGATGCTGTGCGGGTTAGATCAAACAAAGAGAATTGCAGATTGAAACGGCGACGCATTTCAATCATCCACTGATATTGCAGAGAATCTGGCACCAAAATCAGGATACGTTCTGCACGCCCTGTTTTGAGTTGTTGATGAATAATCAAACCTGCTTCAATGGTTTTACCCAAACCAACTTCATCTGCTAACAGGACGCGTGGTGCAAAACGCTTACCCACTTCATGTGCAATATAAAGTTGATGCGGAATTAAACCGACACGTGAACCGACCAAGCCTCGTAATGGACTGCTTTGCATATTGGCTTGCATCAACATCGCTTCAATACGCAGATCGTACCATTCTTTATAATCAATTTGGCTGGCAAGCAAGCGGTCTAACGGTTTAGACAGTTGAATACTAGCGCCAATACGGGTTTCATTCAGTGATTTGTGTTCTTCTGTGCCATCGGCTAAACGGCGTCCGACATTATAACGCAGCACCCCATGGCGGTCTTCTACAGATTCAACCGTCCACAGATTGCCTTCTTGGTCTTGAACTTCATCATTTACATTAAAAATAATACGCGATAAAGGTGCATTGTTGCGTGCATAGACACGGGTTTCATCACTTTTAGGGAATAAAATGCTGACCGATCGCTCATCTACATCAATCAGAACACCTAGTCCTAATTCTGTTTCTGTGTCTGATAACCAACGTTGACCAATAGCAAACTGCTGCAATTTTTCCACCTTTATTTAGAAGTTAGGACGTATAAATTTTTGCGCAAAACTTGATGAGTATTTGAGCAAAAATTCAGTGCGTATAGCAATATATTTTGACATAAAGCGCACTAAAAAGAGAGCCTAAAGCACAGGCTTTACATAATCTTTTTAGCTTAAAATGGGACTGGGCAAACAAACTGCACACGTTGTTCAGTTTGCGGATGCAAAAAACTCAATTCGGCAGCATGTAAACACAAACGCGGCATGAGTTGTTGTTGTTCTGGCGTAGCATATAAGGTATCGCCAATAATCGGATGACCTAAATATTGCATGTGCACCCGCAGTTGATGTGAACGCCCTGTAATCGGAGTTAGCTCTACACGGGTCACGGTTTGCCCCTGCAATTCAAACTGTTCCAACGCACGCCAATGCGTTAAAGCTGGTTTGTTATGGGTTGCATCGGCAATATGTAATGGAGGATGTGCAGGATCATACACCACAGGCACATCTACAGTGCCTTCACCTTGCAGTTGCCCTGCTACCAATGCTTGATAGGTTTTGTCGGTTTGGCGCTCTTGAAACTGACGTGAAATTCGCTTTTGCGCCCATTTGCTTAAAGCAAAAACCAAAATGCCAGAAGTATCACGATCTAAGCGATGTATCAGCAAAGTACGTGGTTCAATTTTAACTAAACGACTAATCAGACAATCTTGCAAATCGACTGTTTTACCTGGAACTGTGAGTAGACCTGCGGGTTTATGTATCACCATAAACTCATCATCACGATGAATCAGGTGTTCGCTTAGAAAATTACTCAATTTCAATTCCAGGCCGATCGTGAAAATAAGGCGGCAATGATAAAAAGCCTGACACAGAATTACAATGCAAAATTTGCGAATTCCAGATGAATTTTCCGATTTACATTCCTGAATCCGACAATCTGCTGGATTTTAAATCAGACCACTTTTAGAAGTGTGTTTTTATGACGTAGATGATATGGGTGACTTTAAAATCTGCAGCAATTGCAACAAATTTAAGCTCGGTTGATAATCTTCATAACGGATATTGGCGCCATTGGCTCGCCACAATCCAACTAAGCTGACTATTGCCACAGAATCGAGCCCATAATCTTTTAAAGCAACATGTGGATCAATTTCTAAGGCTTCCATATTGAGCTGTTCTGCAAGAGCGAGCAAAATTCCTTTAGGGGAAAGAACATAGTCGGATGGTGCAGTTAAACTCCATAAACGATTCAGCGTATAGCTATTTACATGATGTAAGCCTTGCTTGGAAATAGTATCAATCCATTGAATATGCTGCTCTAAATTGGACAATAAAATGGCGTCATCCACCACACAAATTGTTTCTGTGACACTTTGCAAATAAGGCAAAACCTGTTTCAAAGCGGGTGTGATCTGCCCTGCAAAAATAAGCTGTGGATGACTCGCTGCATATTCTCCAAGTTGCTGCATCCCTTGAATCAGATCATCGCCATATAAATCGACAATTGGAATATCAAGTGCTTTGGCTTTGTTGCTAATTTTAATCAGATGCTGCATGAGTTGGCTTTCTAAAGCCCCAGACAAACTTCTGATATGGTGTAAACCGACTAACACTAAAACTGAAGTAGATGCATACAGTGACCATTTGGCTTGTGATGCTGCCAATTGGATTTTTTTAGGCATGGGGTAAAACATGAGCGGCTCTTAAAAACAAAGTAATACTTCAATCATTCGATGTTTATTGTAGTTTACAATTGAGTTATCTTTTTGATGTTATTTTCCAAACCTTCATTATCATATGTTATTCCCAAGTAGAAATGTCCTACCTTAAAACCAAATAGAAATGTCCCATACAGACATTATGTTAAATAAGCATACAATTTGTTTCTTAATTCATTTAAATAGTTATTTTCTTTAATAATAGGAATTCCATCACTATGTAAGATGAGATCATTAATTGATCCCATTCCACCAAAACTAATACGCAATTGATACTTTGCATAATCGGGATCTTCTTGAAAACATAAGAGCATATTCTTATATGATTTTTCCCAAATTTTTAAATCAAACTCTTCAAATAATGCTATTAGCTTTTCAATTATTAAGGCTCTAGACTTTCAATTTCATTGTTCATCAATTATTTAATTTCCCTAAAATTAACATAGTACAGCTTATACGCAATTCAATTTTTTATTCCATATAAATCAAACTCTTACAGCATTTCAAAAAGCCCATTCATACCTGAGTGGGCTTTTTTAATGATTTGTCAGGTTCCACGCTTCATGTTGGAACAACTTTAGTTGAGTTTATTGAATTGAGCTAATCAATTTCTATTTTGAATTAGCTTTGCTGCGCCAAAAACTTCTCAATCGCCACCTGAGCAATTTCCGCATCTTCAAATGACTTGACGCCAGACACACCTATTGCACCCACCAATTGCTCTTGATAGATAATCGGCTCAGCACCTTCGAGCATGCCTGAAAAACTGTCTAGGCTGAGAAAACCTAATTGTCCATTTTTAATCAAATCTTCCAACAATTTAGTTGGGCAACGGCTGAGCGCAGAACACTTGGCTTTTTCCAAACTCAAACTTGCTGTCATTGGCGATGCACCATCCATACGTTTCATCGCCAAAGCAGAACCTGTTTCATCGACCACTGCAATACTGACATTAAAGTTATTCTGAATTGAGTATTGATGGGCTTGGTCTAATAAAAATTCCGCATCGCTTAAAGTCAAATAATGTTTGGTTTGCATCTCGCTATTTCTCTTAATCAAAGTCGTATAAAAAAGCCCGAACGAATTCGGGCCTAATGTTTTGCAAAAATAAAATGTTTAAGCTTTCATTTCCGCAAATGTTTCTTTCGCTGCTTGAATGGTGAAAGCAATATCTTCATCACTGTGTGCAGATGAAATAAAGCCTGCTTCAAATGCAGATGGTGCCAAGTTCACACCACGTTGCAACATACCGTGGAAAAACTTACGGAAAGCATCTACATCACATTTCAGCATAGAATCAAAACTAGTGATGTCTTCTTGATCGGTAAAGTACAAACCAAACATCGCACCAACTTGTTGCGTCTTGAATGGAATACCGACTTCATCTGCTGCAGCTTGCAAGCCTGTAAGCAATTTTTCCAGTTGTGCGGTTAGCTTTTCATAAAAACCTTCGGCACGTAAATGTTTGAACATTTCAATGCCTGCACGCATGGCCAATGGGTTACCCGACAAAGTACCGGCTTGATACACTTTGCCTAATGGTGCGATACATTCCATCACTTCACGCTTACCTCCGAAAGCGCCCACTGGTAGGCCTGCACCAATAATTTTACCCAATGTGGTCAAGTCAGGTTTAACACCATAATGTGCCTGAGCACCACCTAAACCAACACGGAAACCAGTCATTACTTCATCAATAATAAAGACTGAACCATGTTCATCACACACATCACGAATGGCTTGCAGGAAACCATCGATTGGTTTCACTAAGTTCATATTGCCCGCAACAGGTTCAACAATTACACCTGCAATTTCAGCACCGAATTTTGCAAAACATTCTTTTAAGGTTGCAATGTCGTTGTATGGAAGGGTTAAGGTGTGTTTAGCAAAATCGGCAGGCACACCCGCAGAAGTCGCCTCGCCCTCACCACTGGTCAAAAGTCCTGAACCTGCTTTTACTAACAAAGAATCTGAATGACCATGATAACAGCCCTCAAATTTCACAATTTTGTCACGGCCTGTATAACCACGCGCCAAGCGAATTGCAGTCATGGTCGCTTCTGTACCTGAGTTGGTCATACGCACCAATTCAATTGAAGGCATGATTTCACAAATAATATCGGCCAAGGTTGTTTCATGCACAGTTGGCGCACCAAAGCTCAAACCATCTTCTGCCGCAGCTTGCACTGCCTGAATAATTGCAGGATGTGCATGCCCTAAAATCATTGGTCCCCAAGAACCAACATAGTCAACATAGCGTTTGCCATCGACATCATACAAATAAGCACCTTTGGCTTTTTCAATAAACACAGGGGTTCCACCTACCCCATTAAATGCACGTACAGGTGAATTGACCCCACCTGGAATATGTTTATTGGCTTGTTTAAACAATTGTTCTTGCTTTGGAGATAAGCTCATGGAGGCACTCAACTTAAAAGATAAAATTAAAAATTAGGCTTCTGCATTAAAAAGAGCAGACCAATCATAAACTCGCTGTGCAACGGTGTGCATCGGACGATCCAATACATCACTCACTACTGCACACAAATCTACACCTGCATCAATCACAGGTTGACTATTTTCGACCGTTAAACCACCAATGACACAAATAGGCACATTCAAATTTTGCTTAGCATGCTGAATGGTATCTAGGCTGACCTGACTCGCTTCTGGTTTGGTTGGTGTTGGATAGACTGCGCCGAATGCCACGTAGTTAGCACCATCGGCGATGGCTTGTTCCGCCAGTTTCAATGAGTTATTACAACTGCGACCAATCAGAACATTTTTAGGTAAACGCGCGACCGCTTCAACAATTGAACCATCGTCTTGGCCCAAATGCACGCCAACGCCATATTTAACCGCTGTTTCAAGATCATCATTAATCACAAAAGGAACTTTGTATTGATCACACATCGATTTCATATATTCAATTTCGTAAGCCTGCTGTTCTTTCGGCACATTTTTACGGCGATATTGCAATACTGCCACTTCTGCGGTTGCCATTGCTCCTTCCAGCTTTGCCAACAGAAGTTCAATCGGATCATCATTGGTAATCAAATATAAACCGCGCATCATCCCAACCACACAAAATACAATGCGCGCATTATGACATATTCGGATGCACTACGGCAGAAGCCTGCGGATAAAAGCTAAATTTACTCAAATGCTATGCGCTTCATTTATAGAGATAAAAATTTTAAAAATACCCAATTCTAGTGATAGCCGCATCTAGCAAATTTAGTTTTAATTGAATTGCGCAAAACAAAGCAAGAACTGTAAAAAGTTCAATAAGATATGGATACTTGGTGATGTAGACTGAGCAATCCATAATGTTTACCTAACATAATAACAATATATTTAGGTAAGCCATTAGACACCCGAGGGTTTGTGCCAGAGCGCATGTGGGGGTGCGACAAATCATCGGGTGTCTAAATTTTTTAATAAACAATGTATTCAATGCAATTTTTTTTAAGGCTATCTCCAACTTACATCCTATAAAAGCTATGCTTAAAGGTATTAGATAGTTGATCTTTATTCATATTAAGTCGAAATTGCACAGCCATAAAAAAAGCCTAGAGAAGGTCGCTCTAGGCTTGGAAAGTCACAAATGTCATCAAATTGTCATATTAAATTTGATAGACACATTATTAGAAANNATTCACTCTAGTATTTCAAGAAAAAATTAATTTAATTTGTACATTTTTTATGAAAATAATCACACATCGGTAGTTTTTTGTCTAAATGGTATAAAAATACTTTTTATTCAACTTGGAATTTTATCTTTAGCACGGTTTTGTAAACTTAAATGACCGCGTAATACGTCGGCAAACATGCGCCAATCTGAAATGAAACTATATACAGGTTGTTTAAAACTGGCAGGTTTGTTTTTTTCAAATACAAAATGCCCAACCCATGCACAGGCATAGCCCGCAACCAAGCCATACAACACATATTTGGCTTTTTTATGCCGTATCGCTTTGCTCACACAATACAACCCAATACTGCTACCCGCCACGTGCAAACGACGACTCATGATATTGCGATGTTCAGTCAAATAAAAACGATAAAAAGTTGAGTAGTCTTGAATAGGCAATTCAAACTCAGGTTCTGGCGTCGGTTCAAATTCTGGTTTTAATGCAGCGTTCATGTTCATCATCCTGATGTTAATTGGCTTGGGCAAATTCTTATACCCAAAGACCACACTCTAAACGATGCTCAAATAAAAACCAACCCATGAAAAAGCATTAGATCAAGTCTTACATCTTGGCTGATTTTAGTTACAATCAACGGCACTTTGCAAAACTCAAATTTTGCGCTTTATCACAAATTTATAATACAAATATGTTTGCTGCTTCATGGCAGCTGCTTTATTTTCAGGACGTCATCCATGGTCGAAGTTGAATTAAAATTTCAAATTCCAGTCGCACGCCGCACTGCTTTACTCAAAACTTTAGACCCTAAAAAATCCACTCAAATCGCATTAAAAGCTTTGTATTTCGATACGCCAACTCTTGATTTAGCACAACACGGAGTAGCCCTGAGACAGCGCTTAGAAGGCCAACAATGGGTGCAAACGTTGAAAGCTGCAGGACAAAGTCATTTTCACAGTTTTGAACATAACCACCCGCTCGAAACAACAGAGATGCAAGACACTCCTCCACAGCTTGATCTGCAAATTTATCAAAATACTCCAGAAGCACAGGCAATTTTACAGCATGCTTTGGGCACAAAATTCGATCAATTACAGCTTCAATTTGAAACGGATATTCAACGTACCTCACGTGTGATGACGTTAGAAGATACTGATATTGAAATCAGTTTAGACGTTGGCAAGATTCGTTGTGCAGATTCAGAAGTTGAGGTACATGAAGTTGAATTTGAACTTAAACAAGGCTCTATTCAGCACTTGTTAGCCTTTAGTTTTGAATGGGTAAAAAAATTCCACCTGTGGTTGGATGTACGTAATAAAGCAGAAATTGGACATTTACTTTCTGTAGAACAAAAAGTCCGCCCTGCAACATTAGCTAAAGAATTTTACTTTAGCAAAAAGGACAATGCAGACCAAAATTTACGCCTCTTGATTGCACAACAATTACAGCATTTGTTGCCTAATATTGCCGCTATTTCTGCGCAAGTGGCGGAGCAAAGTCATATTGATCAGGCACAGCTTGCCTTGCAGCATTTACAATTCACCCTGTCGTTATTTAAAGACTGGTCTAAACATTTGGGTGATAAATGGGCCATGCAAATTGCAGCTTTTAAACAGCATTTTGACCATTTGCAGCACTTAGAACACATGCAGGCCACACTGGGTGCTTTTTTACAGAATCCAACCACAGCAGAAAACCTGAAAAAAGACACACTGTATGCACAGGAAAAACTGGTCAACTTAGTCCGCTCAACGCAAAATGTGCATCACTATTTAGAATTGCTCATGTTTAGTTTGGCACCAAACGACAGCACAGGTATTGACTTAAAAACTGCAGCACAGAATACCCTGCAACAACAATATAAACAGCTGCATGAACAACTACAGCAAAGCAATATTCATGACTTTGAAAGTTTAGATCAGCTGGCTTTGCGTATTCAGGAACTTAAATTTAGCTTCCCAGTTTTAACACATATTTATGATGTGAAAAATTTGCAAAAATA
>LSQX01201212.1_pt2 | contig 14122 bp, 9 predicted proteins | sample 654561 | NCBI WGS metagenome assembly LSQX01 (sample SAMN04489861, study PRJNA283612) | anaerobic digester metagenome | isolation source: 4 biogas reactors fed with cattle manure at either 37C or 55C with and... | place: Denmark: Kongens Lyngby | collected 2014
AAATTAAATATAGAATATGGGCAATTATTTGTAATTTTGTAATTTTATTGTTAATTATTTATGGTAAAAATGTATAGTTTAGAGACAATTATATCGCTTGCCAAGCGCCGGGGATTTGTTTTTCAATCTTCAGAAATATACGGCGGTTTGAACGGTTGCTGGGATTTTGGTCCCTTGGGAGTTGAGCTTTTAAGAAATATAAAAGAACAATGGTGGCAAGAGATGACCTATAGAGACGAAATCGTGGGAGTTGATGCTGCAATTCTAATGCACCCGCGAACCTGGGAAGCAAGCGGACATCTTGCTCAATTCACAGACCCAATGATTGATAATAAAACAAGCAAGCAGCGATACCGTGCCGATAATCTTATCGAAGACTTTATTGATAGATTGGAAAAAAAGAAGAAAAGCGAAGAAGCCAAAAAAATTCGCGAGCAGCTTGAAAGCGTTGAAAATAACGAAGATTATTATAGAATTATCATTGAAAACGAGATCCCAGATCCGGTAAGCGCTTCAAAAGATTGGACTGAAGTCCGGAATTTTAATTTAATGTTTAAAACTTTCATTGGACCAGTTGAAGCCGCAAGCAACACGGTTTATTTGCGGCCCGAATCGGCTCAAGGTATGTTCGTTAATTTCAAAAATGTAATGGAATCTGCCCGCCAGAAAATCCCTTTTGGCATAGCGCAGATTGGCAAAGCTTTTAGAAATGAAATAAATACAAAGAATTTCCTTTTTCGCACCCGCGAGTTTGAGCAAATGGAAATGCAATTTTTTATTAAGCCCGGAACGGAAAAAGAATGGTTCGATTATTGGCTGAATGAACGCGTTAATTGGTATATTAAACTTGGGATTAGCAAAGAAAAAATAAAAATCAAAGAGCATCAAAAGTTAGCTCATTACGCAAATTTTGCAAGCGACATAGAGTTCGAGTTTTCTTTTGGCTTTGGAGAAATAGAAGGAATTCACTCCAGAACGGATTTTGATTTGAAGAGCCATCAAGAATTTTCTGGAAAAAAAATGGAGTTCGTCGATACCGTAAATAATGAAAGATATATACCTTATGTGGTCGAAAGCTCGGGTGGCGTTACTCGTTCCTTTATGGCATTTCTTTGCAACGCATATAGCGAGGAGGAGGTTGAGGGAGAAAATGCTAAGCTTGAAAAAAGAACAGTTTTGCGCTTTCATAAAAAATTAGCTCCAATAACTGCTGCGGTTTTTCCCTTGGTAAACAAAGATGGAATGCCAGAATTAGCCCATAAAATTTACAAGGATTTGCAAAAAGCAATCCCTGTTCAATACGATACATCAGGCGCCGTTGGGCGTCGCTATCGTAGGCAGGACGAGGCGGGAACGCCATACTGCATTACAATAGACGGGCAAACGCTCCAAGACGATAGCGTTACCATTAGAGACCGCGATTCTATGGCACAAATCCGCATCAACAGTTCCCAAATAGCCGATTACATTGCAAAGGAACTGAATAGTTAAGATTTTTGTTTTAAATAGTGGAATTGAGTTGAAAAAAATAATAGTATTTTTATTTGCGTTACTCTCAAACTTAGCTTTTGCTCAGCAAGAGTATTTACTTCACCCTTTAAATTTGGATTTTGAAGATGGAGAGCTTGGCAAGATTGCCCTTGGCTGGGAGCTTCCGGGCTTTGCACTGAAGCAAGGATATGACGCTTATTTGGTCGATAGCGCTGCCTATCAAGGAAAATACTCCCTTATGCTTTATAATGATAACCCAATAGAAGAAAAGAAGTTTGGAATAGTGCAGCAGATGATTGATGCAAAAAATTATAGAGGCAAAAAAGTATATTTCAAAGCAGCCGTGAAAGTTGAGCCAGCCTCTCTTTTAGGCACAGCAAATCTTTTTATGAGAGTCTATTTGCCTGGTAATGTAGATGCTTTTTACGAAGCAATGAAAGACTCTCCAATTGTTCGCTCCGATTGGAATGAATATGAAATAGAAGGAGAAGTCCACCCTGAAGCTGAGATTATTCGCTTTGGCGCTATGCTTCGAGGTGGTGGAATACTTTGGATTGACGCAGCTGATTTTGGAATTATTGGAGAGGAAAGCGAGCTTTTAGACCCAGCCCAGCCACTAAGGGAAAATGGCTTGCAAAACCTAAGTTCTTTTGCAAAAATTTATGGAAATATTAGGTATTTTTATCCAGATTTAAACTTGCAAAACTTTGATTGGGAGCATTTTGTCCTATCTTCCATCAGCAAAGTTGAAAATTTAAAAAACCAAACTGATTTTATTGATTTTATAAAAAATTCTTTCAGTCCGCTTGCACCTTATATCCATTTTGAAGATAGCCAAAAGAAAGCAAAAGATTACAAATTTTTCACAGCAGAAGATAAAAGTAAAAACATTCATTTAGCTGTTAAGCATATCGGTCCCGCAACCGGAACAAAGTCTGAAGTATTTGAATCCCAAATAGTTAACGTAAATCAATCTCAAAGAGAAATGGAAGGGATTGTTTTCCAGTATATTGACGCAGAGCAGTTTAAAGGGAAAACAATTAAATTTAAGGCTTTCAGTAGAATTGAGGCTGGCGATTCTTATAGTCAGGGGCAAATGTGGCTCCAAATCAATTTAGATAAAAACAATGTCCATTCCATTACCGCGCTTGAAGATCCGATTTTAAAGAAAGAATGGACCGAATACGAGGTAGCAGCTGAAATTCCCGAAAATGCCGATAAGATTTTGCTTGCGCTTGTTTTAATTGGAGAGGGGAAAATTTGGTTCGACGAAACTAATTTAGAAATTATAGATAAAAAAAATAAAGTAAGCTATGGAGAACTGAGAAATTACAGCTTCGAAGAAGGGGATTTCGGAAAAATAGTGCGAGGCTGGACTCTTTACCCAAATTCGGAAATAGTTGGATACAAAGGCACTGTAACTAATCAATTCTATAAAGGAAAAAAATCTCTATTAATCGAGGCTGACGAAAAGACGAAAATTACTTTCCCTTCGACCGAAGAAAATTTTGTGGAGAAAATTGCTGAAAATTTATACTTTTTGTCGCCAGCAGTGATTAAAACCGATTCTGCTCAGGTTTTAAGCTATTTTGAAGGGAAGGACAGCTTGGCGCAAATTTTTCCGGATTCACTTGAATTCAATGCAAAATCGAGGAAAAGCCGCTTAGCTATTGTGATTATTGCCTGGAATATTTTCAAGCATTTTAATCTTTATAATGATAACAGTTATAGTGATAATACTGAAAATTGGGATATTGTTTTAAAAGACGCACTGGAAAAAGCGGCTCGCGATAAAAATGAACTCGAATTCCTTGAAACAATTAAACTTATGGTATCTGAGCTTAAAGATGGTCAAACGAGAGCTTGGTATTCTAAACAATCAATTCGCTATGCTCTCCCTTTCCTTTGGGAGTGGCTCGATGGCAAGTTGTATATTTCTAAAGTAAGTCCAAATGAGCAAGAAATCAAGCCCGGTGATGAAGTGCTTGAAATCAATGGCAAAAAAACCGCTCTTGTTTTAAAGGAAAGCGGCAAATCCGTTTCCTCTTCAACAGAGCAATGGCGTATTATAAGAACGCTGGCGGAAATAAGGGCTGGCGATGAAAATTCTGAAATTAATTTAAAATTGAAGACTTTAGCTGGAAAGGAAATTGAAGTTCAAAAAAAGCGGAATATTCAACTCAATGAGCTGTTTGAAGAAAGACCGGATGAGTTCTATAAATTCAAGCCAAATTATTATTACATTGATTTAACGAGAGTTAATGATAAAGAATTTAAGGAAATCACTACAAAAATTGCTTTTGCAGAAGGAATTATTTTTGATTTAAGGGGGCTTTGCCTCGTTTCCGAGCATTTTTTGAGCTTTTTTATAGAGAATCCAATTAAGTCTTTTGAATGGAGAGTGCCAGTTTTCACAACTCCTAATAAAGAGCTTGTGTCTTATCAAGTTAGCTCCGCAAGCATTACGCCACGCAGTCCGCACATAAAAGCAAAATTAGTTTTTCTTGTGGATAAAAGGACAATCGGGTATGCTGAAGCTGTGCTAAGTCTTATAAAAAAGCATAAATTAGCGACCATTCTCGGCTCAAATAGCGCCGGGAGTGCTGGAGAAATTCAAGCTCTTAAATTACCAGCTTTTTATTTCGTTTCTTTAAGTTCGATTTACGCTGCGCTGAACGATAAATTACTTTATGGCGATATTGTGCAGCCCGACATTTTAATTGAGCCTAATTTGGAAAGCATTATTTACGGCGAAGATGCGATTTTGAAAAAAGCAATGGAATTATTTGAAGAGGAAAATTGAAAGTAATTTATGGAAAAAAATATTGAGGAAAAGCGTTTATTTATAGGTGCTTACTTTGAAAAGAAGATTTTTGAAAAAGCACTTTTTGATTTAAAAAGGGAATTTTTAAATCTTTGCACAGGGAAGTGGGTAGAGCTTCAAAATTTACATTTCACATTCAAATTTTTAGGCAATACGAATATCAGCCTAATTCCAAATATTTTAAATGCTTTAAAAGAAGAGCTGAAGCAATATGAAGCAAGTCTGATCTTTGAAGGCTTAGGAGTTTTTCCAAGAGCGCAACAGCCGCGAGTTCTTTTTGTCAAAATAAAAGATGAAAATGAATTGCTGAAAAATATTTTTAATAGCATTGAACAAAAGCTCTTTTCTTTAAAAATACAGAAAGAAAAATATCCTTTTAAATCTCACATAACCCTTTGCAGGTTAAAAAGTTTCAAGAACCCGCAATTTAAAGAAAAAGTTGAAAAATTTAATAATTTCAGCTTTGGAGAGCTTAATAATTTTTCAATCCATTTAATAGAAAGCCAGCTTAGCGCAAAGGGACCAACTTATACAATCATTAAGTAAAAAATGCTTTTTGGACTAAGCATTGCCAACGCTTGGCTTTTCATTTAATTTTTCACAGCTTCTAAAAGAACCGCTTTCCAATATACAACAAAAAATCTTTTTCGCAGATCTTCGTTAATATGTTTATTGAACAACAAAATAGCAGTTAAGAATCAATGGAAATGACAGAGTTTTGGACTATATGTTCCTCAAACGGAATGCCGATTGAAAAAGAGCAAATTGAACTTTTTAAAAGGTATAGAGACGATGTAAAGTATTGGAATAGCAAAATCAACTTGGTTTCGAGGCTAGACGAAGACTTTTTGCTTGAGCGTCATTTTCTCCACTCAATTTCTTGCTTGAAATACCTTGATTTAAAACAAAAAGCAAACTGCCTGGATATAGGAACGGGAGCTGGGCTGCCAGCAATTCCTTTGTCAATTATGAAGTCGGATTTAAAATTTACAGCTATTGATTCGATAGCAAAAAAAATCAAAACTTGCGAAATGTTTGCTAAACATCTTAATTTAAAGCATTTCCGTTCCCTTTGCATAAGAGCAGAGCAGTTAAACGAGCAGAAAGAGGAGCAAAGAAAATATGATTATATTTTTTCAAGGGCGGTTGCGTCAATAGAAAAAACTATTAACTGGTCAAACAAACTACTAAAAAAGCATGGCGCCTACATTTTTTACAAGGGAGGAGATTTAGAAAAAGAAAAGAAAGAGGCATTAAAATCTTATCCAAATTTGCAAATTGAAGAAAAAAGTATTAATATCATAGGCTATGATTGGTATAAAGAAAATGAGAAAAAAATTGTAATTTGCAGATTTGCGGGTGGGGAGTAAAACTTTATGAAAAAAATAAATATATTCATCATTGCGTTTGCTTTGGCCTTTCTTGCGATGAACGATGCTTTTTCTCAGCAAATGAAAAGCGCTGTGAAGCTTGCTCGGGTAAAATATTCTGGTGGTGGCGATTGGTATAATGACCCTTCGGCTGAGGTAAATCTTTTAAATTATGTTGCAAAAAATACTAATATTAACGTTTCTCCCGTTTATGAGTGGGTGGATTTAGCAAGCGACAATCTGTTTAATTATCCCCTTATTTTCATCACCGGGCATGGAAATATTAATTTTACTGAAAATGAAGTTCGGAGAATGCGCGCTTATTTACAAAATGGCGGTTTTCTTTACGTTGATGATGATTATGGCTTGGACGAATTTATAAGAAAGCAGATGAAACGGGTTTTTCCAGAGCAGGAATTTGTTGAGCTGCCTTTTAATCACGAGCTTTACAGCATTCATTTCAAGTTTCCAAATGGTTTGCCAAAAATCCATGAACACGACAATAAGGCGCCACAGGGCTTTGGGCTTTTTCACGATGGACGGCTCTGTGTCTTTTATACTTATGAAACTAATCCAAGCGATGGTTGGGCAGACCCGGACGTCCACGATAATCCACCAGGAAAAAGGGAGGAAGCTTTGAAAATTGGAACAAATATCATTGTTTGGGCATTAACAAGGTAAAATATGCAAGATTACAATAAATCGTATTTAGAAGTTTTAAAACGTATTAGAAGCACTCGGAAAAAAGAAGCAAATCTTGAGTTTTTTACAGCGGCGATGAAATTTTTATCAATCGCTGCGATTGCACTTTTGCTAGTTTCAAGCCTTGAGCTTCTGTTTAATGGAAGTGAGGTTTTTCGGACCACTCTTGCTGCGATTTTCGTTTTAATTATAGCAAGCTCGGTTGGCGCCTTGCTCGCTGCTCCACTTGCAAAAATTACTGGTTATAAAGGGCTTCAATCTGAGGAGCAAATTGCTTTGCGTATTGGAGAAAAGCATTCTGAGCTGAAGGACAAACTATGCAATGCACTTCAACTTATTGCTTCCTTAGGCAGTCAGGTCGGCACTTCTTCCGCTTTATCTATTGCGGCTTTCACTGAGATTGCCACTCTTTCAAAAGATAAAAATTTTGACGATATTATTGATAAAAGAGTTTTTAAAAAGACTTTGCTTTTTTTCTTGGTTTCCATAATTTTTGTTTCTTCAATTTTTTTAGTTTTTCAAACCTCAATCGGAAATGCTTTTAATAGAGTAGTCAATTACAATCAGTCATACCTACCGCCAGCTCCTTTTTCTTTGGAGCTTGTGCCAAGGGACTCGAGCATACTTCGGGGGCAAACTGTTAGCATAATTGTAAAAGCTAAGGGAACAGCGCCAGAGTTTGTTTCGCTGTTCCTAAAAGAGGAAAGACAGGAAAACTATGATTCTTACAAGCTTAAACCAGATTCAAATAACTACTACGTTTATACTATTCCAGTTCTAAAAAATTCAATAGAGTTTTATGCCGAAGCGGATTGGCTGAACTCGAAAGTTGCGGCAAATCATGGAAAAATCAAAGTAGTAGACAAGCCGGAGCTTCGAGCTATTAGCGGCAGAATAATTTACCCGCACTACACGCGTTTAGCCCCAGCAAGTTTTACAGAGCAAAATGCAGATTTTTCTGCCCTTCGCGGCTCAAATATTCAAATAAGTTTGCTTTCAAATAAAGAGTTAAGCAAGGCGGAAATAATTATAGAAAAGCTGACGACAAAGCAAATAACGAGCGATTCGGTTTTCACTCAAAAAGATAGCCTGGTTTTGCCGATGGCAGTTGATGGGCGCAAGGCAAGTGGCAGTTTTTCGCTTAGCTCAACCTTGAATTACTATTTTATTTTAAGGGACAAAGAAGGAGAGCAAAGCGTAAACCCGGTGAAATATACTGCTCTTGCGCTTTCAGACGATTACCCATCGATTAGTTTAATTGACCCAACAAGCGATGTTTTTTTAAGTGAAAAAGCGATTCTGCCTCTAAAAGTAGGGATTTCCGATGATTATGGCTTTTCTCAGCTTTTGCTTTATTATCGTCTTGCCGATTCAAAATATGCCCCGGCGGAAGAAAAGTTTAATAGCATCCGCATTCCCATTCATTCAAACGATTTATCGCTTGAAGTGAATTACCTTTGGGATTTGAATTTACTTGGAATCTCTCCCGAGGACAAGTTTGAGTTTTATTTTGAAGTTTTTGATAATGACATTGTAACAGGTCCAAAATCTGCAAAAACAAGGGTTTTGACTGCCCGACTACCCTCGCTTGAAGAGGTTTTAAAAGAAGTGGACAAGGGACATGAAAACATTGAAAAAGAGCTTGAAAACACATTGAAAAAAGCTGAAGAAATAAAAAAAGATATGGAGGAGCTGAACCGCGAAATGCTTAAAAATCCAATGAAAAAAGACTTGGATTGGAAGGAAAAGAAAAAGTTAGAAGATATATTAAAAAAGCAAGAAGATTTAAAGGATAAGCTCGCAGATGTCCAGCAAAATATTCAGGATATAACAAATAAACTTGATGAAAATAAAGCACTTTCACCAGAAACACTGCAAAAATATATGGAATTGCAATCGCTTTTAAAAGATGTCAACTCCGCTGAGTTGCAAAAACTTCAAGAGCGCATGCAGGAGGCGATGCAAAATTTAACTCCAGATCAAATTCAAAAAGCAATGAAAGAAACAAAGTTCGATGAAGAGCAGTTCCGTAAAGGCTTAGAGCGAACAATAAAGATTTTAAAAAGATTGCAGGCAGAACAAAAAGTGGACGCACTTCAAAAGCGTGCAGAAGAACTTGCTAAAAAGCAAGAAGATTTGCAAAAGAAAACTGATAATGCCAATCCAAACGACCAAAATAAAAAAGATGAGCTTGCCAAAGAGCAAAGCCATTTGCAAGACGATTTAAAAGATTTAAGCAAAGAATTGAAGGACTTAGAAGATTTAATGAAAGAAATTGGCGACAATATGCCAATGAAAGATCTCGAAAAGGCAAAGCAAGAGCTAAATCAAGAGCAAACTAAGTCCGAAATGCAAAACGCTGAGCAGGACTTGAAAAAAGGCGATTTTGAAAAATCAAAAAAATCTCAAAAAAAAGCTCAACAGAATCTCCAAAATTTTGCCCAAAGCTTAATGTCCCTAAAAAAATCAATGGAAGATGAACTGAGCAAGGAAGCCCAAAGAAAGCTTCAGCAAGCAATGGTCAATCTTCTTGAGCTTTCTGCGAGACAAGAAGACTTGCTGGAAACCACCAAAGCTTCGACAGCAAATTCTGTCCAAATACCCAAATTGACCGAAGCTCAATCTGAAATTCTTGATGCCATTGCTAACGTTACTAATATGCTGGCTGAGCTTTCTCAAAAAACTTTTGCCGTTACTGCCGAGATGGGAAAGCACCTCGGAGATGCCATTCAAAGAATGCAAACTTCTACGCAAAATATGGCTGACCGCTCTACCCATCGAGCAGCCCAAGAGCAAGCCCAAGCAATGGCTTCTATGAACGCTGCTGCGATGGAAATTCAATCTATGCTTTCTTCAATGCAGCAAGGCGGAGGCTCCTGTCCAAACGCTGACGGAAAGCCTGGTGGCGGCAGCGGCGGCTCAAACTTTATGGAAAGTTTGCAGCAGCTTAGCCAACAGCAACAAGGAATAAACGAAGCAATGCAACAGCTTGGTCAGGGCGGAAGTCTTTCTCTTGAACAGCAAGCACAACTTGGACGACTTGCTCAAGCGCAGGGTCAGGCGCAAAAGACGGCAGAAGAGCTTGCCGCCGAGCAAAAGCAAATCAGAGAAGGAAGCAAAAAGGGAACTGGCGATTTAGAAAAAATTGCTCAAGAAATGAAAGAAGTTGTTAAAGATATGGAGTCCGGGAACATAAGCCCAGCAACCTTGAAAAGGCAAGAGCAAATACTTTCAAGATTGCTTGACGCAACACGCTCAATTCACGATAGAGACTACGAAAAAAAGCGCGAATCGAAAACAGGCGATAACATAACGAGGCAAAGCCCCGGCAGTTTCGATTTGTCAACTCAAGAGGGGCGATCGCAAGTGCTTAGAGCAATGATTCGCTCTATTCAAAAAAAATATAGTTCTGATTATGAAATTCTTATTCGCCAATATTTTGAACAACTGCAAAATAGTAATGAAAAATTAAATAATTTTTGAAAGAGTTTTATGAATGCAAAAAGTGATTATAGGGTTGTTTTTGTCTCGGTAAATAGCTTAAACGAGGCGAAACAGATTGCAAGAGTGCTCGTTTCTGAAAAACTTGCTGCCTGCTGCTCAATTTCCCAAAATGTTTTTTCCTACTTTGCTTGGCAAGATGCTTTGCAAGAGCGTATCGAGTGCCAAATGTTTATTAAAACTAAAAAAGATAAATTAACAGCATTATCAGAAAGAATTCTCGAAATTCACCCAGACGAAACGCCAGAAATTATTGCTATTCCTATCCTTGAAGGCTATGAGTCATATTTAAAATGGATTGATAGCTCCTTGGGTGAAGAGCATTAGAGTTTCTGAAAAAAAACTGACTTTTTTACGAAAATTTTATTTGACAAGTTTTGAACAAACAAGATGCGCGATCCTTTAAGTTCTTATAATTAAAAAAACTGAGGAATTCTGCTTGTCAATAATCCTTATGATTTATAATAAAACTAAAAAAGTTAGTAAAATTTAATAAGAATAAGTATTTTTGTAGTATTATGAAAAGGCAAAAAAAAAGAAATCGGAAAATATAAATACATTTGATTTGAGGAAATAAATGCACGAATTTACTTTTAAGCCATTTGACGAAATGACTGACGAAGATTATGCCGCGCTTGGCTTCAAAGCTGGTTTAGAAATACATCAACAACTGCTTACAGAAAAAAAATTATTTTGCCACTGCCCAGCTGGGAAATATAGCCCCGAATACCATTCTGAAATTTTAAGGCACATGCGACCCACTTTATCGGAACTCGGTGAATACGACCGCACAGCCTTAATGGAGTTCAAAACAAAAAAAGATATTATTTACAGAATAAACCGCGAATCTGTCTGCACTTACGAGCTGGACGATAGCCCACCTTTTCTAATAAATGAACAAGCTCTCGATATTGCCATCGAAATTGGATTGCTTACCAATTCAACGATTGTTGACGAAATTCATATTGCGAGGAAGCAATATCTCGATGGTAGCATTCCCGCTGGCTTTCAAAGAACGGCAATCGTCAGCGTTGGTGGTTTCGTTCCTTATAAAGATAGGAAAATTAATTTAATTCAAATGTCGCTTGAAGAAGATTCCTGCCGTGAGTTTAGTGATGTAGGGCATAAAAGAATTTATTTAACAGATAGATTAGGGATGCCGCTGCTTGAAACGGTTACAGAGCCGGTGCTAAGAACTCCAAACGAAGTAGCCGAGGTGAATGACATATTGAGGCGGCTTGTAAGAAGCACCGGGAAAGTGAGAACGGGTATTGGCTCTGGGCGCCAGGACTTAAACGTCAGCATTGATGGTGGAACTCGTATTGAAATTAAAGGAGTCCCGCGAATCCCAGAGCTTCCTCTGCTTTCTTATAATGAGGCAATGCGTCAGTGGAATCTTTTAAAGTTGCGCGATGAATTAAAAAGACGCGGCATAGACCAGGAAAGCTTTCAAGCAAAAACCGATGACGTTACAAAATTTTTAAAGAACACTCAATACCAGCCAATTTATAATGCTATCAGTGAAGGGAAGCTTGTTTATTGCGTTACTTTGCGTAATTTCAAAAATATATTGAGCTGGAAAACTCAAACCGATACTTTTTTCTCGAAAGAAATTTCCGACCGAGTTCGCGTAATTGCCTGCCTTACTACTTTGCCAAATATTATACATTCAGATTATCCGGGCGAGACCATTTCCTCATCAGAAGGAAAAACTCTCAGGAAAGCAATCGGAGCAACTGACGATGACACAATAGTCCTTGTTTGGGGAAATGAACTGGACGCAAAAACTGGAGCCCAAGAAATTATTATTAGAGCAAAAGAAGCCACTATTGGCGTTCCAGCTGAGACAAGGCAAGCGCTTTCCGATGGAACTAACGGTTTTGAACGCATTTTGCCAGGTCCTCAAAGAATGTATCCCGATACAGATTTACCACCGAAGCAAGTAAGTGAAGAAAGATTGGAAAGAATTAGTGCCGCTCTACCAAAGCAGATTTGGCTCCGTGAAAAGGAATATAGAGAGCTTAAGATTCCAGAATACTATGCGCTTACGATTGCTTATTCTCAGTTTGCTAATGTTTTCGAAAAAGTAGTAAAAGAGCTTAATATTAAGCCAACCTTTGCCGCGACTGTGATATTAGATTATCCAAAAAGATTAAAGAAAAAGGGTTTCGATGTATCAAAAATCAAAGAAGAGCATTTTTTCAATATATTAAAAGCATTTTCAGAAGAAAAGATTGTTCGCGATGCAATTATTATTGCATTGGAAAAAGCAATCAAGGGCGAGGATTATGAGGATTTTTTTTTGTCAAAAAAAGTAGATGAGATTAAAATAGATGAAATTAAAAAAATAATTGAAAAGGTAAAAGAAACAACGGAAATAAAGAACAAAGACAAAAAAAAAGAGATTTACCTGAGTAAAATAATGCGTTCTTTGCGCGGAACTGTTGAGTTCAGTCAAGTGAAGCAAGCGTTAGAACAAATTGAATTATAGGAGTTAAATTTTATGGCAAGCAATGAAGCTTACAAGGGATATAAGGGCGAGGCACTGGAAACCTTAAAACAGTTCAAAGCAATGATTTGGTGCGATGTTGAAATTACTACTGATCAGCATAAATTTCTTGGTATTATTCTCCCACGCTCTGAGACTGCAGACCAATATCATATTGTTATTAAGTTAATCACTGGTTATAATGTCGGTATTGCTACAAAAAAAATAAAGAATATAAAAGTTTTCGGTAGAAAAGAAATCTGCTATAAAATTCCAAAGAACGAATTTCCGTCTGACCCCAGTAAACCGAAAGTAAAGCTATTTGGCACTGGTGGAACTATTGCAAGCCGTTTAGATTATAGAACTGGTGCGGTGATTCCAGCTTTTTCGCCGGGCGATCTTTATGGCTCAGTGCCGGAGCTTGCCGATATTTGCGATCTCGAAACAGAAGAGCTTTATGGAGTTTTTAGCGAAAACATGGGGCTTGAGCAATGGAAAGGGACTGCCGAGGCAATAGGAAAGGAAATCCGCAAGGGGACAAAAGGTATTGTGGTGGGGCATGGAACTGACACAATGCACCATACAGCGGCAATTCTTTCGTTTATGGTTCAGAACTCCCCCGTTCCTATTGTAATGGTGGGTTCTCAACGTTCAAGCGACCGTCCCTCTTCTGACGCAGCTTTAAACCTTATTCATGCCGTGAAAGTAGCTGCGGAAAGCGACATAGCAGAGGTTACAGTCTGTATGTTCGGGCATACCTCAGATGATTATGGGTTATTGCATCGTGGAACTCGCGTCCGGAAAATGCACTCCAGTTATCGCTCTACTTTCAGAACTATTGGTGATGTTCCGCTTGCTATGGTCGATAGAGAAAAAATCACTCCTTTGCGTCAGGATTATAGAAAAAGGCGTGATGATAAAAACGTTACAATCAACACTGCTTTTGAAGAAAAGGTTTCTATCTTGTATTATTACCCAGATATGAAGCCCGATTTAGTTTATTCCTTAATAGATAATGGATATAAGGGAATAGTGATTGCAGGGGCTGGGCTTGGACACGTAAATAAACCGCTTTTCCCCGCTATAAAGAAAGCTATTGACAGCAATATCGCTGTTTATATGACAGTGCAAACGCTTTGGGGCTATGTCCAAATGTATGTTTATGATACTGGGAGGGACATAATGGAACTGGGTGTGATTTCAGCTGCAAACATGCTCCCCGAGGTTGCTTTAATGAAGCTTAGCTGGGCATTAGGTCAGACAAGCGATTTAGAAAAAGTTAAGGAAATTATGCTTAGCCCAGTAGTAGATGAAATTACAGAACGCGAGCCGAGCAATGGATACCTTGTTTTTCAAGGTGGAATTCCAGAAGTCGATGATTTTATTGCTAATTTTAGAAAATAATGGGAGAAACCAACTAAATACCTTTTTTTACATAGCATTAATTCGAATCGCAATAAATCTCTCTCTTTGAGTTCCTTTTCACTTTTTTTATTTCCACAAATATTTTAAAAATAAAAAAAACTTTATTGAAAATATAAGTGATTGAGCTTTCAAAAAGCTGAATATGAATATAAATGAAATAATAAATATACTGAGCTGCCCTGTCTCAAACGCTGAACTGCTTTTTGATGAGGAAAATAATCAGCTTCTTAGCTTAGATAAAAATTTTTCATATAAGCTCAAAGACGGAATACCAATCATAGTAAGTGAAATAATTGATTCAAGGCATAAGCTAAACTACAT
>LSQX01017027.1_pt2 | contig 14121 bp, 8 predicted proteins | sample 654561 | NCBI WGS metagenome assembly LSQX01 (sample SAMN04489861, study PRJNA283612) | anaerobic digester metagenome | isolation source: 4 biogas reactors fed with cattle manure at either 37C or 55C with and... | place: Denmark: Kongens Lyngby | collected 2014
AAATACTATAAGTGGGAAAGTTGAGATATCAATATCTTTATTATGTTAAATATTGATATCGGAAAATTCCATCTGAACCTTCTCTTGGCTAAGTGTTCTTGATTCCTCTCCATAAGTTTCCTTCCCATCCCCATTTTCTATCACTCTTACAGGAAACTCAATGCTAAATTCGCTTCCTTTTCCATACGCACTTTCCACCCATATCTTCCCGTCATGCATTTCTACAATGGCTTTAACAAGGCACAGCCCTATTCCGCTTCCTTCATGTTTTCTTGTGAGAGTCTTGTCTACCTGTCTGAATCGCTCAAATATAACCTCAAGTTTGTCCTCGGGTATTCCTATTCCGGTATCTTTTACAGATATCCTTACCTTATTGCCGTAATCATATATACAGACGGCAATATTCCCTCCAGGTCTGCTGCATTTAACAGCGTTGGATAAAAGGTTCAGCAAAATGATTTCCACCTTATCCCTGTCAAAAGCCATTATTTTCTCCTTGATATCCGTTTCAAAGACGACGGAAACGCCCTTGCTTTTAATATATTCAGAGGCTGACAATGTTGTATTTTCTACAACACTTACTATATTGCAATTGCCCACATGCAACTCATAAAAGCCCATATCAATACTGGTTATGTCCATCATGTTGTTTACAAGCCGCAACAGTCTGAGGCAATTGTTCTTCATAGTATTGGTATATTTCTGTATCTTATCACTGCTGCCGGATATGCTATCGCCGTTGCCGGATATGTTCTTTCCCCTCATATTCAGGTTAATGAGCTGTAAAGTACCTAATATTACGTTCAGTGGCGTTCTGAACTCATGAGATAGATTTAGAAAAAAACCTGTTTTCAAGAAATCGTACTCCCGCGTTTCATTAAGTAGCCTGTCCTTCCTGATAATATCTCTTTCGAGATCTTCCGTATACTTTTGTGCAGTTATATCCCTGATCATCATAAGCACTGATTTCCTGCCATCAAACCAAAAAGGCATGGCTATAATTTCAACAAAACTTTCTGTACCATCACGCCTGAAAATTTTGTCTTCAACAGGATTGGTAAAACAGCTTACTTCCATGTCGGTCTTCTGCATATCTATAAGTTCTGCCTGGCTTATATTGCTGAAATACTTTTCAACAGGGTGTCCTATAGGTTCATGCAAATGCTTTAATCCAAGAAGTTTATAGCCTGCCTTGTTGGTAAAAAGTATTTTCCCATCATTTATTATAAGTGTTGCATAGGGTGAGTTCTGAACCAACTGCTTGTATCTTTCCTTGCTTTTTCGCAGGCTCTCTTCATAACTTTTGCGCTTTGTTATATCCCGTGCTTTAGCGTAAACAAACTTTTCATCACCAAGGCAGAATATGTGCGAACTTATCTCAAGGAATATTTTTGTTTTATTCTTGCGCACATAATATATTTCATAGCTATCATAACCTTTGGCAAGAAGTCTTTGATTGATTTTGGAAATCTCACCAATAAACTCTTCGGCTATTATATCATACTGTGTCATGGTGATAAGTTCCTCTTTCGAATACCCCAAAATATCACATGCCGTCCTGTTTACATCATCAATATTTCCCGGTATTCCCCGAGCATTAAAGCTGTAAATGAAAATTGGGTCATTCGCATTATCAAAAATCTGCCGGAATTTATAATCTCCATCTTCTATATTGTGAGTTCCACTTGAAGCACCGTCTTCACGTAGGTTATTTTTCTTTCTGTAAATGAAATCACATGTCTGAATGGATAAATTATCAATAGCACGTCTTTTATTGACCTGTTTAAACTTGTATATTTTATGTATGCTTTCGCATATAGTAAAACAATCATTCAATTGATCTATTGTTTCACTTCTTCCCAAAAAAAGGTATCCATCCTTGTTCAACGAAAATTGAAATAAGGAAATAATCCTCTTTTGAACTTCAATATTATAGTTTATCATCAAATTTCTACAGCTGATAAAATCTATATTGTATAAAGGAGGATTTGTAATAACATTATGGCAGGCAAATTCTACCATATCTTTAATCTGCCTTGTCACCTGATATTTATTATCCTTCTTAATAAAAAATCTGTTCAGCCTGTCCAAGTTTACATCTTCGACAATGCTTTCAGGATATATGCCCTTGCTTGCATACTCTATTGCATTTTTATCCACATCTGTTGCATAAATTTCTATACAGATATTCTTATGAAAATGTGTTATATGTTCTTTTAGAAGTATTGCCAGCGAATACGCCTCTTCACCCGTTGAACACCCTACAACCCATACCCTAAGAGTTAAATTGCCGTTTTCATCCTTTAACAAATCCGGTATAACTTTTTGCTCTAGGAATTCAAAGGCTTGCGCATCTCTAAAAAATCTTGAATTATCTGACAATATGCTCTTTACTAGAACCCTTTTCTCCTCATCGTTTACTTCCAACAGCTTTATATAGTCTTCCAACGAATCCATATGGTTCAGTTTAAGCCTTTTTTCCAAACTGCTAAATACAAGATTCCTCTTAAAATGTTCAAAGTCAATGTCGCAGTACTTCTTGAACATCTCATAAAGTTTTGATATTGCTTCTTCCATTTCCGTTAATGAAAGTGGTGTTTTGCTTTTTCCTGTTTTATTTTGTGAATTACAATTCATACTAACCGCTCTTAAAAACTTGCAAAAACTCCATAGTTTTATATAAAAGTATAAACTCCCAATATAAGCTACAAAAATGCAAGCTTATTAAAGACTATCCCCCTTAGATTTTACTATCATATTATTCATATTTTGACATCAAATATATTATACAATAATTCTCCAAAAAATCTAGTGCCTGTGAAAAATTTTTTTATCAAATTTTTATCGCCTTAAATAAGCGTTAAGTAAAACCATCAGACTATCTTATTGATATCATAGGGTGTTTCCTGGTAGACATAATAGTTCAGCCAGTTTGAAAACAATAGGTTGGCATGCGATCTCCAGCTTACCAAAGGCATTTTAGCCGGGTCATCATTCGGGAAATAATTTTTGGGAACCTTTGTATAGACTCCTTTTCCTATGTCCCTTTCATATTCTGCTTTCAATGTTAATGGATCATATTCGGAGTGCCCTGTTACAAATATTTTGCGCCCATCTTTAGTTGCAACTATATAAACCCCGGCTTCTTCAGAGTAACATAAAACTTCAAGGTCATTTACCTTTTCCACGTCTTTCCTTTTAACTTCAGTATGCCGTGAATGGGGTGCGTAAAAAACATCATCAAATCCTCTCAACAGCTTTTTGTTCTGCTTTAGAACCGTATGGACGTAAACGCCAAACATCTTTTCCACAAGAGGGTATTTGGGAATTCCATAATGGTATTGAAGTGCTGCCTGTGCCGCCCAGCATATGTGCAATGTCGATGTAACATTATTGGTTGTCCAGTCCATGATATCCTTTAGTTCATCCCAATAAGTCACTTCTTCAAATCCAAGCTGCTCGACAGGGGCACCAGTAATAATCATTCCATCAAATTTCCGATCCTTTACATCATCAAAAGTTTTATAAAAGGTTGCAAGGTGTTCCTCAGGTGTGTTTCTAGAAGTATGAGTTTTAGGATACATCAGGACAATGTCAATCTGTAGCGGTGAGTTGCCCAGCAGACGTAAAAGCTGTGTCTCCGTTACAATTTTAGTGGGCATAAGATTTAAAATAGCAATTCTAAGAGGTCGGATATCCTGATGATATGCACGGTTTTCACCCATAACAAAAATATTTTCATTATTTAATATTTCAAATGCCGGAAGATTATCAGGTATTTTAATCGGCATAATTTATCACCTTTTCATGTATCAAATTAGAATCCCTACTATTCCTATAAATTTAATATCGTTTTAATATATTTATATATTATACAACAAATCTCTGATCCGTCAACCTTTTTAAATGTGATGCCTCAATTTTCTTTAATTCTACTTAATTCTAGATGCAAGCATTGTATTCCTTGCGGAATTTTTACTGTTCCTGACACACATTCCCAACGCTTTTTGGGTGCCGACCAAGACAATAACCTTCTTTGCTCTTGTAACACATGTATACAAAAGATTTCTCTGCAACATCACATAATGCTGCATTGCAAAAGGTGCTACTACAATATCATACTCACTTCCCTGACTTTTATGAATAGTTACTGCATAGGCAAGGGATATTTCATCCATTTCGGTTACGTCATATTCAACTTCTGTTTCGTCAAATTTTATAACTACCATTTTCTCTTCAGTATCAATTTTTGTAATCCTTCCCACATCTCCGTTAAATATATTCTTATCATAATTGTTTTTAATCTGCATTACCTTGTCGTTGACTCTGTAATTCACACCACCGTATTTGATCGAAACACCTTGAGGATTCAATATTTCCTGCAGAATGGTGTTAAGGTTATGGGCGCCAACCTCGCCTCTTACCATTGGACACAGCACCTGAATATCGTCTACCGGGTCAACCTTATAAAACTTCGGAAGTCTTTTTTTGCAAAGCTGAGATATGGTGTCCGCAATTTTTGACGGCTCTTCTTCATTGACAAAAAAGAAATCATTGCTTTTACCACCCTTCAATATGGGATATTCTCCTTTGTTTATTCTGTGGGCATTGGTAATGATGGCACTTCCCTGAGCCTGCCTGAATATTCTGGTAAGCCTTGTAACATTTATTATACCGGAATTGATTATATCATTCAGAACTTTACCGGGTCCTACCGACGGAAGTTGATCCACATCTCCCACCAGCAAGAGCACTGTATCGTTTGAAACAGCTTTTAAAAGGTTATACATAAGTACAATATCTATCATTGAAGACTCATCAACGATAAGTACATCACAGTCAAGCGGATTGTTCTCATTCTTTTTATAGCCTTCGGTGGGCTTGTATTCGAGAAGACGGTGCAGCGTTTTTGCCTCCATTCCGGTTGTCTCAGACATCCTTTTTGCTGCTCTTCCTGTCGGTGCTGCCAGCAAAACCCTTGCACCTAACTTTTGGAACGCCTTTATTATTGCAAGAGTTGTGGTTGTCTTTCCTGTACCAGGTCCCCCTGTGAGCACTGCAAATTTTGAATTTGCAGCATTTTTAATGGCAGTTATCTGGATCTCATCATAGTTGATATTGCATTCCTTCTGGATACTTTGAATTACTTCCTCCATATTGCAATAGCCAAATCTGCTGATAGTTGATGCAATTTCTTTTATCCTCCTTGCCACCCCGACTTCACTGAAATATAAAGAAGGAAGGTAAACAGAGTCATCAATATCGGCTATCACAGACTTTTCTGTCTTCATATTCGAAAGGGCAGATTCAATATTTTCTTTATTAGTCTCCAAAAGACTTTCTGCATACTCAATAAGTCGGCCTTGTACTGCAAAACAGTGTCCTTCATTGGAAAGCTCGTTTAAGGCATAGATTATGCCCGATCTGCATCTTTCATAGGAATCTTTTTCGTAGCCCATCTTCTGTGCAATTCTGTCTGCGGTTTTAAACCCTATGCCCCAAATATCGTCAGCCAACCTGTACGGATTATCCTTAACAATTTTTATACTTTCTTCACCATATGTTTTATAAATTTTAACCGCATAGGAGGTAGAAACACCGTGGGATTGCAAAAAAAGCATGACGTTTTTTATTTCCTTCTGCTCCAGCCACGCTTTCTTAATCATTTCAATTCTTTTTACTCCTACTCCTCCCACCTCAATAAGCCTGTCCGGTTCTTCTTCTATCACCCTTATGGTGTCTTCCTTGAAAAACTTGACAATCCTTTTTGCATTAACAGGTCCTATTCCTTTTATGAGGCCGCTTCCAAGATATTTCTCAATGCCGGCAACGGTTGCAGGTATCGTCTCAGTATAATAAACTACATTGAACTGCTTTCCAAACTTTGAATCATATTTCCACTCGCCTTTAAGGCTGACAACAGCGCCCACATTAACAGAAGCCAAATTTCCCACCACTGTTACGAGGTCAGGAAAGCCTTTTGATTTTATCTTTATTACACTGAATCCGTTTTCTTCATTTATAAATGTTATTCTTTCTACGACACCGCTTAAATGCTCCATAATTCACTACTCCGAACATATTATATATCAATCCCCAGCTTGTCGCGAAGGTTCAATATATAATCAAAACACTCGGATGTATCTCCTGTTATCTCATTTTCCACCTTGCGTATAGAATAATTTCTGGTTAGGTTGCCGAACATAAGATAGTTTTTATCCTGATCGTCAGCAGCCTTATGATGAACATACTTTATCTGGAATTCTTTATAATCCTCCATCTCACATTTAAATGAGTATACCTTTACCCAATGCAGTTCATCACAATTTTTCCCCATTAAAAACTTCACCATCTTATCGTAAAGCATGATAGGACCGTTTTCCTTACCTAAAGGTGTAGTTGCTTTCTCTATGCCCGCGTTGCTATTACTGGCAGTATTGCCAATGCTGCTAATTGTAGCAGTATTGATAGTACTTGCAGTATTTGCAGTATTTGTAGTATTTGTAGTATTGACATTCTTGTCTTCATTGCTATCGTTGCTAGTATTGTCTTCATTATCTCCATTGTCTTCATCAAGCAGTTTTCTTATGATATTCTTCTGTTCTTCAATCTCCATCCATAACAGTCCATTATACATTGACATCAAATCAAATGCATCTTGAGATATACTTCCTGCTGCCTTCAGATACTTACCAAGGCAATTCTCCATCACTTCAAACAGTTTCCTGTCTCTTTCACCAAACACATTACTCACCCTCTACTTCCCAAAATTAAGATAGCAGCATACCACCTTAAATAAATGAACTCAAGAAATCTTGCTGCAAAACAATGAAGCCTTGCTGATATCTATTACATTTTTTTATCCTTTTTATACATATAAATATAGCAGATTATTGCTCAAAATACAAACATCTAATGTGGGACAGAGGGACAGGTACCTTGTCCCTCTCACTTGGCAGGACAAGGTACCTGTCCCTCTGTCCCTTCAGTGTTCTATGAATTTTATAAGCAGGTTGATAAAATTGATCTTTCAAAAGGTTCCATTAAGTCCTATCTTGCAGTTATTGCCAAAAGAAAAGCTGTTGACTTGTACCGTACATCAACATATGCCAAAAATACATTTTCGGAAGATTCAATTGAGGGAAAAAAACTTGCCGCTGCAGGACAGCAAAACATTGTGGACACAGAAACAAAACACATGCTTATTGAGTCAATAAAAAATTTGGGTGAGCCAGACAGTGAAATCTTTATACGGAAATACTACATCGGACAAAGCAGTAAAACCATTGCAAAGCTTCTTGGAATTAAGACAAATACCATTGACAAAAAGGTATCCCGGGGACTTTTAAAGCTTAGGGAAGCACTAGGAGGTGTATTAATAGATGGATGATAAAATAATTGAAGGACTTGACAATCTTGATGTCAGTAATGCTGATAAACTGCTGGATTCAATTGAAACGACAAATATTTGTTCAGATATGGACAACAAATCAATGGACAGGATAAAGGCATCAGTACTTAAGAAAGCAGGCTTTAACAAAAAACTCTCAAAACCGCTTATACAAAATAAATTGATGCTTTTTGCGGGATGCCTTTTTATTACCTTTATTGAGCTTGTATTTCTTATGACCTCTTCTTTCGTTGCCTGGATGGATGGCTTTCTTACCGCAACAGGAATTGACATTAGCTTAAGCGGTATTATACCGTTTGCCCTTTATTGTATTATGTTTACGCTTGTATCTTTGTTAGTTTATCTTATCATGTACAATTTGGACTGCTCTACTATCAGCATGGATAATATTCTGCCTAAAAACCGGACTGCAATCATATACTTTTTTTTCTTCGTTTTTTCTGCAGCTTCAAGGGTATTAGCCCTGATGGTTTTGCTTTTCATCACATATTACGCTAGTGGTCTGATTGGTGCATTACTGGTTCTTGCACTATTTTTAACAGTGTTTTCACTTCTTGACATGCTCACTACAAATCTTAAAAACCGTATATTATCGCATTTTCAAGGTACACTTCCATCGCCCCGCATCCGGCAGCTTGACATAAAATGTTTCCTGCTGGAGTTATTAAAATACGGAGTAATGACTATTTTTATCATTATTCTATCCATTTTTGGTTTTACAACAAGAATATCAGGTATGGGGGGTATAGCATCATTAATATTAGGTTTTGTTGTTCTGTTGATTATAAATGTCTTTTTGACTTTTGTTGTATTACTTAAAAAAAGACATTATCGTTATATATCCTTGTCATGCGATACTGCAAAGTATATAAAAAAAGAAAGTGCTGCATCTGAAGTCAAACCTTTAAACCCCCGGATATATCTGAAAAAAAATGCTGTTGCTTTTGGTGCGTCGGCTTTAGCTCTGCTCTATGCTTTCTGCTTTATGATTCCCTATATTGCCCGTTCCGGCTTAAAGCCTGAGAAGCCAACTCTCTCATCTTTTTCAAACAGAAATGACGCTACTGCATTTTTTACAGATAACACACTACCATTCAATGTGAAAAACTTCCAATCCAAAAGCATAAGTGACTTTACCGAATTAACTTTCATGCTAAACAAAGCATTATTAAACTTATTAAGCCTCAAACCCAACGAGTTGTCTTTACCAATATACTTATCATCCGCAGTAAAATCCGATATGAATGCAGGATTTGAATCAGGAAAGTTGACGAATAATGACTTCTCCGGCGAGCAACACTCAACCACCAACACTCAGGTTGAAAACGTTGATGAAGCGGATGTCATAAAAACCGATGGCAAATATGTATATTATATTAACCAAAGCAAATTGCATATAGTAAAGGCTGCCCCTCCCGAACAGATGAAAATAATCTACCAGCACGACTTTTCGGAGGAAGGTCTGTTCCCATCGGAATTATTCCTCTACAACAATCATTTGGCAGTTATATTGACAAACAATGGAGAGAATTACGGCATAACAAAATATAGGTATGACGCTTCAAACACAATTGTTAGAACCTACAACATAGAAGATCCTTCAAATCCAGTTCAGGAAAGGAGTTTTGAGCTTGGGCATTCATACCTGACCTCAAGGATGGTGAATAATAACCTATACCTTGTTACAGACTCCTATTTGCGCTATAACCATGTAACACAGGAACATCCCGATTATATCGATTCGGCAACCAGTGCTTCACTAAATGAAATAGATTACAGCAACATTTATTTTATGCAAAACGGCACAAACAGGGATTATAACAAAATAATTGTTATTGCAGCATTCCCGGTGGATAATGCAGGAAGGGAAGCCCAGGTTAAAGCCTATATCGGAGGTGTCGGAGAAAACGTGTATGTGTCAGCTGGAAATATTTATATTGTAGAATCAGTCTCCAATGCAATTGCACAAGCATCTGTATATGATTTTTTTAATACACTTACAGACATTGACAGTGATGTACCAGAGTATCACAAATACGGAACCAGCATTTACAGGATAAGTATTCAGGATGGAATTATTGGTGATTTTGACAGTTCATTTGTACCGGGAAGAGTGCATAACCAGTTTTCAATGGACGAATACAATGGGTATTTCAGATTGACAACACAGACCGGTCAATGGAGATGCGCATCAAGCAATGTTTACGTGCTTGATGGCAATATGGAGATGTGCGGAGCATTGGAAGGTCTTGCTCCTGAAGAGAACATTTTTGCTTCAAGGTTCATGGGTGACCGCCTTTATCTGGTAACCTTCAAGGTGGTAGATCCGCTTTTTGTGATAGATATGAAGAACCCGAGAAAACCTTCTGTATTGGGAGAACTGAAAATACCGGGCTACAGCGAATATATACACCCATTGGATGAAAATCATATTATAGGTTTTGGCAAGGATACGGCAGGCGGAAACGAAAATTTTTCTTGGTATCAAGGAATTAAGATGGCAATTTTTGATGTTACCGATGTCAAAAATCCAAAGGAGAAATTTGTTGAAATCATCGGAGACAGGGGAAGTGATTCGGAGCTTTTGAGAAACCACAAGGCACTTATGTTTATGAAAGACTTAGAACTTATGGCCTTTCCTGTAACTGTTGCTGAAAATTACGAAGGAGCACGGGACAGTTCACATGGAAATATTGTGTATCAAGGGGCATATGTTTATAACATAAGCAGTACTGAGGGTTTTTCTTTAAGGGGAAAGATAACACACATTGACGGTAATAGTGATTTATATGACGAAACTGCATTCACTTCTTTTATAAACAGGATTATATATGCAAACAAATCATTATATACCTTCTCAGCAAATAAAGTAAAAGCAACAAAATACAGTGACATGCAGAATGTTTCTGAGATTATACTGGACTGAGTCAATTGACAAATAGGAAAGATAGCTTTAGATATATATTTACAAAATAATGAGAGGGCAGCAAATGCCCTCTCATTATTTTTATTTCATTTACGTTCTTGGTTCTCAAATTCTGAATACTCAATTATATTTTCATCATTAATATTTATTTGGTTTTCCATAAATCCATTCTTGTTTTTTAAGACCCTTACCACAATATGTGATATCACTCCCCCAAGTATAGCCGACAAAATGCCTATAAGGTATACAACAAGTGATTCTCCAAATAAAATACCTGCTATTATAATTCCGCAAATTTCGAAAAAGACCCATGAAAATATGGTTAACAAAGCAAACCAAAAACCAGTGTATCCCTTTTCCTTTGCTATCCTTGAATTTTTCTTCGCCAGCATCCATATAGCAATTATTTCAACCATTTGTTCACTCTCCCTTTATATATACCAATTATATATCAATTCAATGAAACATCAATCCTTTTGTCTTTTTCATTCCACTCGATTTCAGCTCCGAGGATTTCTCCAACTGTTCTTAATGGCAACATGGTTCTTCCCTGTACAATAATAGCCGGGACATCAATGCTTTGTTTTGTCTTGTTTACCATTATTTCTTTTTCTCCAATTTTCATACTGATACTTTTATTTTTCGCTGAAATATTAACGGTTTTTGACCCGTCGTCCCATTCAACATCGGCATTTACAGCTTCACATAAAGCACGGACAGGAATCAACGTTCTGCCCTCCTTGATAACAGGTGTTACATCTGTTATCAGCTGTTTTCCGTTTACAATTATACTGGAATCCGAAACAAAAACTTCTTCATTCATATAATCGAACAGTACCATATTGTTTTTTAAAACCTCCACCTTGTATTCATCGGAAGTAATAGTTTTATCGTTGCCATCGGAGGCAGTAATGCGATAACTTATTACACCGGCTGTATCAAATCCCGGAACCGTTCCGACATAATAACCTTCGCTACTTTTGTCCAGTATCTGTTCTGCTCCTGTGTTGAAAGTCACCTTTACATCCTTGCTGTGGGCAGGATCATTTATCTTAACTATTATGTCAAATTTCTCATTAATACCGACTGACTCAAAATTCCTATGCTGTATTTTTGTATCTTTATCAAAATTTCCGGAGCTTAAAGGATTGATTACATAGGGCGAACTATGACCGCCTAAGGGGAAGCCCAACCCCCAACTCATAAGAGTTCCATCCTTTTTTAATACATCCATTTTTATATGCCCTAATTTAAACTCGGTAACACCATCAAGCAACTTATAAGGTTCTGATATAATTTCCTCCGGAGAATCAATACCGCATTCCCCAAAAGCATTGTGCCCCCAGACATAGAAACTGTTATCCTCCTGTAATGCTGTAAAAACTTTGTAGACAGGTTGATAATGAGCTTCTTTGACTTTTTCCAGAAGCTTCTTCGGCTCCTTTTCAGAAACATCCCACAAACTGCCGTCAGCGCATAAAGCTATTCCCTCTCTTGCGTCTCCGGATTTATATGCCTCTGCATATATAACATTGTCCATTACTTTTTCGTAGGTACTCATACCGGAAGAATTGTATTTTGATATCATCCAAAACTCGCCATTCTTCTTAACAAATAGTTTTTCATTATACATTTGAAGTTCATGAATGTTGTCATGCGTCTTAACAAGATTTTCTGACATGATCTGTGCGTAATTTTCCTTTACATCATCAGGTTGAACAAAGTCATCAATTAAAAAACCGCTCCAGCGTGATCCATCCTTTTTAATTACTCCTAATGGCATAGGTAATTCATTGTCGAAAGCTTCAACATCATCCATAATCTTTTTAGGTTCTGTAGAAACAGGAGTTGATTCCATTGTATTTATGCGCCATACAAGTAATTCCCCAACATTTGATACAGCAAAAATATACGGATCGACACATGTGGCTTCTTTAATGCCGTCCATCAGTTTAAGGGGCTCTGACAATACCTGAACCTTTTCCGCAGCAGTACTATTATTATATCCATTCAGGCTTACCCATAAAGAATCATCACTTTTAGTATAATAAATAAGATGATTGCTTACATAAATTTTATTTACATTATCATCAAACTTCTCCAAGCTAATTTCTTCTGATTCACTTTCACTGCTTCTATTTTTCTTCCAAAGGGTTCCGTCATTTTTTATATGAGAGTAATTGTTCAGTTCCACAATTGAGTCTTCTACTGGTTGTAAAACGCAATCAATGGTGTCAGAATCCGTAATTGCAGGTATACATCTCCATTTTGTGCCATCAATTTTTTCTATAATGCCATCTTTTGTAAGCATTTTTACATTATCAGTAATCTTTATTCTGTCAGTTACACCTAAATAGTGGTCAAAAGACCATAAAGTATTATCATCATCCAGCACCCAGCCGTTATCGAACATGTTTTTTATTCCTTTCATTATAACCCTTGGAATACTGTATTCAGTTTTAGGAGTAACCGCTCCTAAGCCGCACAGGGAACCGTCGTTTTTTACAACTAAAACCTTTTGTATTGCGCATGAAGCGTACTTCACGCCACTCATGATTTTTTGAGGATACGAACTGAATCCCTTTAACTTATCCGGTATATTGTCATCATTAAATCCCCATACCCACAAAGTACCATCTTCTTGAATCGCACATCTTGAGCATTCTGCAGAATCAACATATATAACATCTTTCAATATAAGTATTATTTCATACCTCATAGGGTCTTCATATGAATATCTAGTCTGCCACAGTGTTTTATCCTCTCTAATATACAGATTATTTTTTACATATTCAACTTTATCAAAAATTTTTATTTTTTTATCCTGTACTTCCTCGTATGAAAGGGTGTCAATATCTTCAATTTGGTAAAGTACTCCGTTATTATCTACTATTTTTACTAAAAAATCTAAAAAAGATATGGATTTTGCTCCTTTGTAAATCAATACAGGCTCATTTGCTTTTGAAGCGACCCCAACAAATCTGCGACCTCCCCAAGCCCAAACAGAGCCGTCATTTTTAAGAGCCACCATACCCGAAACTTCTTTTACGTTTTCCATTATTTTTACCGGAACATCACTTTCTTGAATGTCCACTTCTGCAAACTGCCCATGAGAGTTAAACCCCCAAGCCCATAATGAACCATCAGACTTTATGGCAGTATACGCATAAAAATATTTATCAGAATCAATATCTATAAACCCATCGCCAATCTTTTCGTTTTCCTCATTATAAAACAGATTAATCTTCCACAATGAACCGTCGGCTTTTAAAGCATAGTCACCTTCAATCTTTACGAAACCATCGCCGTTTTTGTAAGTTGAATCAATTGCGGATACAAATGTGAGGCTCGAAATGCTTAAGGCTAATACCATCGTAATAATCAAACCTTTTATTACTTTTTTCATATTAATCCCCCCTAATTGTAAATGTTGCCTTAATTCTATCAAATAATGTTTTACAGTACAATTACGGAAAGATTAAATAATGGAAAATTCTATATATAATTCGATAACATTTATATGACAATTATAAACAGTCTATCACTTTTCTTTGTAAGGATATCAGAAAGTTTGAAATTTGTCTTGACAATTAAAAGTCAACCGAAATGGAGATTGTGGAAATATAATTATATTATCTATAGTAGCCCTTTTCACAAAATGTTGAGATGGCTATAAATGCTCTCTCAACATTTTGCAATATACTATTATGACCTTTTTAAAATTTTGTGTTAAATAAAACAAAATATGAGCCGATAATTATTATGTTGAACGTCATTTTAAATT
>LSQX01309680.1_pt1 | contig 14121 bp, 17 predicted proteins | sample 654561 | NCBI WGS metagenome assembly LSQX01 (sample SAMN04489861, study PRJNA283612) | anaerobic digester metagenome | isolation source: 4 biogas reactors fed with cattle manure at either 37C or 55C with and... | place: Denmark: Kongens Lyngby | collected 2014
GTTTGGAACCGGATGGTTCATCGCGGCCGGCGTGCTGGCACTGCTGCTGTCTTTCCTGATGGCCAGCCGGCTGCGGATCCCAAAGCGATAAAAAAGCCCGCGTCAGACGCAGGCGATACGGACGTAGATGGCGATGCCGGAGAAGACGGTCAGCTAAATCCCCAGCGCCGGAACACCAGACGAAACAACAGCGAGTCGTAGAGCCACTGCACCACGCGCATCGCCGCCAGAATCACCCGCGGCGCGATCAGGGACGCCAGTGCGATACCGGCTCCCATGAGCGCGATCGAGACACCGCCGACCGCGATGCCGATGATCATGCCGGAGCCGCCGTATTCCCCCGTGAACCGGTCGATGATGCCGCTGAGATATTCGTTGAAAAAGAGCAGCGCTTCGTCTTGCAGCGAGGGCAGGTCCAGCCGGAATCCCTTGAGCAGCAGATTGACCGGCACCAACATGCCTGCGCAAAACTTGGCAAGCTGAACTCCCAAGGCCGCGATGCGCATCGGGAAGATCAGGCGGTAGTAGATACGGGATAAAAACGGGGAAACCAGCGTCAGCCCGACGTAAAAAAGCATCGACATCCGGAGGGACGCGGGCGAGATCCAGACGCTCTGGGTACCCGGCAGCAGCACGATCACCGCGATGGCCGCCCAGACCACAACCCCGATTCCGAGGATCTGACCCCCGTGGCGTCGGTTCTCATAATCGGTGTCACTCCAGAGAGGTCCCAGCAGGAATCCTTCCCAGTAATCCAAATGCTTCCCTCCCACACCCGGCGATCCGGGAATACGGTCTACCGTATTCTATCAGATCCCGTACCTTTTGTGAAAACGGCCAGATGCCAGAACGTCCGGATTCGGGTAGAATGGGACGGATGAAAACGAAGTACCGCTACGAACTCCATTTACACACCTCTGAAACCAGCCCTTGCGGACAGGTGCCCGGCGCACGGGGCGCTTCTCTTTATGCAGAGGCGGGCTACGACGCCATCTGCGTCACGGACCACTACTATCGTCATGTCGCGGACCGCCTCCCCGGCCGAAGCGCCGCCGAACGCGCCGCTTCCTGGATGTCGGGATACCGCGCCGCCCAGGAAGAGGGTGCGCGCATCGGCATCGAAGTGCTGCTCGGGATGGAACTCCGGTTTGACGGAAGCCAGAACGACTATCTGGTCTTCGGGATGGACGAACAGCTGCTGGTGGATCACCCCGATCTGTATCAACTCGATCCGGAACACTTTCGCGCGTTGGCGGACGAACAGGGGCTGCTCGTCGTACAGGCACATCCCTACCGACCCGGGTGTACCCCCGCGGACCCCGTCTGGATGGACGGGATTGAAACCTGGAACGGCAACCCCCGACACGACAGCCGCAACGATTGCGCGGAGGCACTGGCCACGCGCCATCCCCGCCTGCTCCGGGTGGCCGGGTCGGATTTTCACCAGCCGGGAGACGTGGCAAGCGCAGCGATGCTCTCCGACCGTCTGGTGCGGGATTCCGCCGGTCTGGCGGCGCTGTTGCGATCCGGAGGCCTCCGGATCGCGTAGATCCGGGCGGGATCCAGGCTCCCTCGCGAAACCTTTTTTATTTCCCGGCTATAGATCCAGACGCTCGGCCAGCCAACGGGCGACCCCGTCGTTCTCGTTGGTTTCGCACACCTCGTCCGCGGCCTCTTTGACCACTTCCAGCGCATTCCCGACCGCGACACCACACCCGCACCCCCTGAGCAAGTCGATGTCGTTGTAGTCGTCTCCAAACGCGATGACTTCCTCCATCCCGAACCCGTGGCGCTCCGCCAGGAGACGGACGGCCTGCCGTTTGGTCGCCTGCCGGTGCATGATCATGGCGATCGTGTGCTCGGACAACTCCAGATACAGCGATTCCGGTAAATATGGCCGATACCCTGCCATCTTTTCCAGCGTGTCGGTTTCGATGATGATCTTGTCCGCGGTCATTGCGCGCATCTCCCGAAAATCGGATGTCGGGAGATAAGGGACCCCGCGCCAGATCCGATCGACATCGAAATTCGCGTACAGGCGGTCGTCCACCTCGACTGCCACATGGCAGTCCGCCCGGTCCGCGAGGATGCCCCGGATCAAATCGTCAGGTTTCTCAATGCCCCATCCGGCGACCCGTCTGCCTCCCTCTGTGATCACCGCCCCGTTGTGGAAGATCCCGGCGTCATACCGAAGACCGGGTATCATGCCGTCAACCGCCCGTATGGGTCGTGCGGTCGCCACCACAAACAGGATCCGTTCGCGCCGAAGTCTGCGGAGCACCTGCAAGGTGGCTTCGGACAGGGTTTTATCGTCCCGGAGGAGCGTTCCGTCCAGATCTGTCACAACCATCCTGGGCTTTCCCATGCCGGCCCTCCTTCGCCTGCGAGAGTTCACTGGGATCCGGCGGTTTCCCAGTCTGCCACGCGTCTTGTCACCTGCTCCTCATCCTGCCACAAATCCCGTCGGTGTGCCAACAGCCGTGCACAGGGTGCGTACGGGCATAGGGTGCGTGCGCGCACAGGGTGCCTGCACATAAAAAAAGCCGCGCTCGGCGCCGGCACAAAATGGTTGGAATGGAAAGGAGGATGGAGTACGGCTATAAATCAAACGAAGAGCGTGAGATGTCTTCAATCAAGGCTCGAAAATCGTTCCACTGCGGGGGATACTGGTCGACTCCGTATCGTTTGAGGCTTTCTTCGTCCGTCCGGATGACCACCGACCAGAAACTTTTTCCATACGTGCAGGCCTCCACCGGTTCGGTGGTGCCGTAACGGTCGTCCCACTCCAGGACACCGGCGTCTTCAAGCCCGCTCCGGAGGGTCTGCACCATGTCTTCGTCGAGGGAGCGTGTGAAATCGTTGACCCAGTGGTTGCTGTCTTTCCACGAAATGAGTCCGCGGTCCATGTCGATAGACACGCAAAGGCTGCCCTTGCGGTATCTGCACAATTCCGTTTCGATGGAATGGATTTGTTCGTATGTCGCCATCGCAATCATGTGGAACCTCGGATGCATCCGAAGCATCGTTTATTTCAATTCCGTTCAATGGGTCGGTGACTCTCAATTATACGCGAAACCGCCCATTATTCAAGCGGACCGCCCCGGCGCCAGGCCGGTGCGGTCCGTTGTTTCACGCAATGGGAGCGTCCGTCAGTCTCCAAAATACAGCGCGGCCACCGCTAGAAACCAGTCGGTCGGCTCGCCGTCCGTGGGAACCAGAACCTCAACCGACTGCAGCACGAGCAGCATCCGAACGCCGTCCGTCTCCAGCGGGATCAGCATGTCCTCGTAAGTGGCGACCTGCTGCTTGTCGAATGTGCCGTCGTTGTATTTGTCGACCAGCGCGCGCAAAGGTGCCATCAAGTCGGGATCCGGCAACGGCTTCCCCTCCCGTTCGACATGGATGCGGGGCGTGCCGTTGCGGGTGAATCCGGACAGCGAAATCGCGTACACCCCTTGCTTGCCCTCGACGGGAACCGGCGGGGGATTGCCCCAGAGCTCACCGACCGTCACCGCCAGATCGTACCCGGTGATCGGAGCCGACCCTTGCGGGAGTGTCAGGTAGAGGGCTTTGGAAACCGGGGGTTTGGCGGGGCCTTCTCCCGAATCAAACGGAGAGAAGCCGAACACGGTTTCGAACTGCATCATATCGTCGAGGGAGGCCGCCAGCCAGGCGGGTTTGGGCGCCTCACGCGCATCGTAGTAAAAGTACTCGGCCGCGACGATGATGTCTTCCCGGTCTCCGGCGGTCAGCGCCGCGGCGGCGGGCCGGATCCGATCTTGCACGAGCATCTGGTTGCGCTCGAGCACTTTCGCCATCCGGTTTCCCTGGGAACGGGCGGGCAGATCCAGATAACTCACGAACGGGAGCACCGCCACGAGGACGATCACCATCGCGATCCAGCCGGTCAGACGGTGCAGCTCCAGAGGCCGCAGCATCAGAATGATCGCCCCCAGCAGCGCATATACACCGATCAGGATCGCCACATAGGAACCGGTCCTGAGGCCGTTGCGGGAGACCTCGTCGACGATCGCATAGGTTTCGAAGGCGAGAAACACGATCGCGGCGACCGGGAAGAGCCGCCGGAACCAAACCGCGGTCAGCTGCCGGTAGCGTCCGGTCAGGATCGCAACTCCGATGCCGACCACGGCATAGGAGGAAAAGATCGCGGCAATCCGGGAGAACGCAGGCATTTCACCGAGTGCCAGAATCCGGACACTCCAGATCAGCAGCACCAGTGTCATCAACGCGAACAGCGGAATCACAACGTATGCGAGCAACACCTCGATAAATACCGGATGCCGGCGTGTGGTTTCCAGCCGGTCATCCGGATCTTCCGGGGAGAAGGTCGGCAGATAGCCCAGGAAAAACGCATACCCGGCAAACAAGGACCAGACCGCGACATGCGCGTAGACTTTCTCGTCCAGGTTGTCCAGCAGGAGGTTTTCGACCGCGAACACGATGAAAGAGAGTCCTCCCAGCAATACCGCGGTATAGATCGCCGCGATGAAAAACGAGCGCAGCGTGACAAACCAGATCTCGCCGTACTCGATGTCCATCTCCTGGCGGGACAAGATGAGCTGGAACAGCAAAAATCCCAGCACCGCTCCCGCCACCACGCGTGACGTAACGAGGGCGGGCAAGGCGCCGTATCCCAAGTGGAGCCAGACAGCCAGCACTGCTGCGACCAGCAGTGTGACGCCGTTGCCGACCGCCATCCAGGTTCCGGCCCTGCGGCGGGACGTGGACAGCGCGGTCGCCGTCATGCCGAGCGCACCGCCCAGCAGCGCGGCCCATTGGATGCAGATCAACAGGTGTTCCACTTCGGAATCCCCGTCCAGTGCCAGCCGGACCGATGCTGCGGCCGCGATCACCAGCGCACAGACCATGGAGGCGGGATAGCGGAGAAACGCCCGCAGCCCTCCCCGGAAAACGTTGAGCACGGACTGGTAAAATTGGTTCACAGACGGTCCCTCCTTTAGGTGGTCCTATCAGGGACGGATCACAGTCGTGGCTTTCATCAGGCAATCCGCTATCTCCGACAGAGAAACCGGCCGGCCGGCAGCCAGCGGGGTCGGGATGCCGTGATGTTCGAGACTTGTTGCGCAAGCCATCACATCGATGCCGTGGTGCTCGAGCTCTTCGAGATCGGCCAGTGCCGGCGAATTCGCGGCCACAAGACGGACCCCTCCGTTATAAAAGATGATCGCATGGGGCAGGATGGGACCGGAAGTCAGCTCGTCGATCAGGGCGAGCATGAGTTTTCGGCCGAGGGCTTCGTCTCCCTCCCCCATCGCTTCAGAACCGATCAGGACGACACGATGCCCAGGCGTGTCGCCCTCCAGCAATAGGTACTCCTCCGGCATTACCAGGTCATGCATTGTTGATTCCTCCCGATAAATTGGCTTTTCCCCCGAGTGCGCGGAGGATAGGCGGGGCGGCCAGCGCGGCGGCCGCACATTTGAGCAGATCTCCCGGCAGATAAGGCAGCAACAGGTACGACAGGGCTTTGCCGAACGCCCAGCCGGTGCCGTGGATCCAGCGCAATGTAAAGAGAACGTGGAACAGCCCTGCCGCATAGAGCAGGACGGTTCCGCCCAGCGCAAGCGCGAACAGCCGCCCGAACGTGGGGCGTCCGATCCGGCGCATCAATAGTCCGACCAGCAAGGCCGCCAAAATAAATCCCACGATGAAACCAAAACTCGGATGCAGGATCGCGGCCAGCCCGATCTGCCGGCTTGCGTACACCGGAAACAACAGCCCGATCCCCAAAAAAAGGACCTGTGCCATCCCGCCCCACACACCGCCGAGCAACATGCCGGACAACAGGACAAACAAGGTTTGCAAGGTCACGGGGACCGGGGAAAAAGGCAGGGGGATCTGGATGGACGCTCCGACAATGGTCAGTGCGGTGAACAGGGAAACGAGCGTCATCCGGTAGAGTCGGCGTCCGTCCCGTCGCATCAGGGCTTTTCCTGCCTTTCGGGTCCGGCGCCGCCGGTCAGAGTCCGGATCGCGCGGATGACCGCGTCTTTGCTGTTTCCCCACGGTTTGTCGTTGTTGCGGTAGTCAAATTTGAGGGTGAACCACTCGACATCGTGCTCCAGCCCGCCGAACGCGCGAGCGGTCACCGTCCGCAGGTCGGCCAGCATCGCCGACGCGTCATTTTGTCCGAGGTGCGCCGCCGCGGCATCCAGCAAATCGGCCAGATGGGGTACGCAAAATTGTGTGGTGGCCCGGAAGACATCGCGGAAGGGTTCTTCATGTACATATTGCCAGCAGATGACGTCGAGATAGCGGGCCATGGTGTCCGCCAGCCGGTCGCAGATCACACAAGTAGCGGCGTGGCCGCGAATTCCCTGGGCGGCGGTGCGCAGACGTTCCCGATAATCCTTCTGCCGGCCGGACAGCAACGTGCGGGGCTGGATGTCCGCCTGTTCCAGCGCGGTTCCCAGTTCGCCGCCGACCTGTCCGACGCGGGTGTGGAGCATCAGTCCCAACCCGAGCCGGTTGTGTTCCCGATTGTAGAGCGCGTTCGCATGGGTCCGGCAGAATCCGCGCTCGTTTGTCGAGACCCGTACGTCGGACTCCATTAGGGAAGGGCCGAGATAGTAATCCAGCATCTCCCCTTCGAGTTTTTCGCGCAAAACGCACAAAGGACAATCCCTGTCGTTGCGGCGAAAGGCGTCGTTGACCGGGATGGTGTAGATTTTTTCCTTCATGGGGGAAATGGCCTTTCCAATATACGTTGCGGAACACGCGGTTCACGATCCACATTATACCATGCCGCCGTCGGGCGGACGAAAAGGTGATACGATGGGGAAAACCGATACTAGGGGAGATCCGACATGCCCGATCCATCCGCCTTCCGATTGACCGAAACCGTCCGGGACGGTCTGCCGGTCCTGCTTGTACACGACGCGGGGGACTTGTCTCCCGGCGGATTCGACGCCAAACTCACGTTCGAAAGCGGTCAGTGCTTCCGATGGCGGTCCGCTCCGCAGCCCGGTCGACCCGACCGGTGTGCGGGTGTGGCAGGCGGACGGCGGGCCGCGGTATCCTCGTGCCGCGGCGGGCGCGACCTCGAGATCGAGAACGCCCGCGCAGCAGACTTTGCGGCATTCTGGCACCGCTATCTCGACCTCGGGACCGATTACGCTCCGGTGGTCGAGCGGGTGCGGACCGACGACTATATGCGGCAGGCGATCTCATTTGCGTCCGGCGCGCGGCTGCTGCGCCAGGATTTCACCGAAACACTGCTATCCTACATCCTCTCGGCAAACAACAGCATCCCGCGCGTCATGTCCCTGGTCGAGACGCTGTCCGAACGGTTTGGGACTTCTCTCCCGTCCCCGCTCCCCGACGACAAAGGCCGTCCCGTTTTTGACTTTCCTTCGCCGTCTGCCATCGCGTCCGGGCTGTGTCCGGATCCCGGTCGCGACTGCGGATTCGGACAGGGATTGCCGGGCGGTCGCTGCGGCCGGGCGTTTGGCGGCTATCGCTGCCCCTATCTCGCCCAATCCGCCCATATGCTCGCTTCCGGGACGTTCCGTCCCGACCTCGCCCGGCTCGCCCTCCTGCCCGCGGAGGAGGCGCGCGCGTCGCTCAAGGAATTGCCCGGCGTCGGCGACAAGATTGCGGATTGCACGCTGCTGTACGGCGGTGTGCGTACGGATGTCTGCCCGGTCGACACGTGGGTCGCCCGGGTAGTGCGAAATGTCTGGCTGGGCCCCGAGGCCGGTTTGCGGGAAATCATGGCGTTCGCGTCGGAACGATTCGGTCCCTACGCGGGTTACGCCCAGTTCTGGTTTTTCATTTACGCGCGAAAAAACCGGTGATGCGCTGCACCGCGCCGCGGATGCGCTCCGCCACGGCGCCGCCGATGTCCATCGGATCCCCGGCCAGGCCGGACAGGAATCCCTCGCCCGTTTCGGCAGACGAGGTTTCTGCCGCGGGACCGTCCGCCGGCACCGACGGTTCGTGGTCCTGCGCCTCGCGTGCCGCGTCGGGTGCGCCAAACATTGCCTCCGCACGCAACCGGGACTCCGACTCTTCGGCCCGGTTCGGGTCTGCCTGTGCGGGGGGATGCACGACCCGACGCGCTTTGATGTTGACTTCGATGACGTTGATGGAGGTGTATTCTTCGATGCGCGCACTGATGCGTTCCTGGGCGCGCGCGAGGACTTCCTGGGCGTTGAACCCGTAATACAGACTGATTTCGAGATACAGGACGATGCCATATACCTCTTTGACCACCTGGAATCCGACGAGGCTGTAGACCCCCTGGGTGTTGCGCAGGATGATCTCGACCATGTTGCGCAGCGCCCCGTCCGACAACGTATAGGTCCCCAGGCTGGAAAAGGTCGGCCGCACCACCGTGCGCTCGGAGTCGGGTGCCGCGGTGGCCATCCCCCGCTCCCTGTCGCGCCGACGGCGCAGCCGGTTGAACGGGTCGGAAAAGTACCCTGAAAACTCGTGTTTGATTTCCATGCTGGGCACAGGGATTGTGTGCATGCCTTCGGACACGCGGGTTTCCTTGGCTTGCCGCATCTCGTCCTCGCTGCTCACGTCCTCGATGCGGACGATGATCGAAGGCTGGGGCAGCCAGAGGTTGTCGCAGATGCGGGAGATCATGGCGTCCGAGGTGCCGAGAATCATCAGGTTTTTGGGCTTTTGCGCCACCAGCGCGCGCCGCGTGACCTCCGACCGCGTGGGATCCGCGAAAAGCGCTTGCCGGACCGACTCGATCTTGGATTTCGCCTTTTTTGCGGAGGTGCCGGACACGATCCGGCTGCCGTTGATCAGCAGACCGTCGTCGATGAGGTGGTCGATGCCGTATTGACGGGAGACGCTGATCGCGCGCGTGCTCTTGCCGGTACCAGAGGACCCGACGAATGCAAAAACATGCACCCGGGAGAGCGCTTCGCGGATCGGATCGGGGGGAGGCGGAGCCGATGCTTCCGCTTTTTCTGCTTTTTCGACGCGCTCCGCGGGAGGTGCGGGCGCCGGCACGAATTCCTCGTGATCCCGGAGCTGTTCGCCTGCGCGTTCCTCCACACGACGTCGGTTGCGGTCAAACTTGAGCGCCATGCTCGGCTACCCCCTGCGGGTGCGTCGTCCCGTCCGGCCGGCCCGCCTCAGCTGTCCCAGTTGTGATATACGTCCTGCACGTCGTCGTGGGACTCCAGTGCGTCGATCATCTTTTCGAGTTTGACGACGGCCTCCGGATCCTCGACCTCGACCCAGGTGATCGGCACCGGTCCGAGGGAGGAGTCCGCCAGTTCATACCCTTTGGTCTCGAGCGCGGCCCGCACTTCATAATAGGTCTCGGGCGTGGTCGTGATCACAAAGACTTCGTCTTCTTCCGCAAAGTCCTCGGCACCGGTCTCGAGTGCGTCCATCATCACCTGCTCCTCATCGAGCTCGTCGTTTTTTTCGATGAGGATGTTGCCTTTGTCCTGGAACTGGAAGGACACGCAGCCGGACGTTCCCATGTTGCCGCCAAAGCGGTCGAACAGGTGGCGCACGTCGCCGGCGGTGCGGTTGCGGTTGTCGGTCAGGGTGCGGACCATCACGGCGACACCCTCCGGACCGTATCCCTCGTAGACGATCTCCTCAAAGTTATCGCTCTCCGACGCTCCGGCGGCCTTTTTGATACTCCGCTGGATGTTGTCGTTGGGCATGTTCGCGGACTTGGCCTTGGTGATGACGTCCTTGAGCCGGGAATTGACGTCGGGGTCGGGTCCGCCGCTGCGCACCGCGACCTGGATCTCGCGGCCGATTTTCGTGAAAGTCGCTCCGCGCTGCGCGTCGGCCGCGCCTTTTTTACGTTTGATGTTGTTCCATTTGGAATGGCCGGACATATGTGTTGTTTCCTCCTGACAGCGGGTTGGTGGATGGCGTGAACATACCGCCGGTCTTGGGTGCCGGCGGCGAGTCCGGACGGGACGCGCGGTCTGCGCGTTAAGGTCCGGGTAGGCGGGTCAGGTCAGATCAGCTCGCGGTACTTCTCGTAAGAGAGCATCAACAGCGATTTGTCCTGGCTGTACGTGATCTTCTCGAGTGCTTCTTCGATGTCGTAGAAGCCGCCGTTGTCGAAGTTTTGTGCCGCATTCGGCTTGACCGCGTCATCGTCCGCGACCATGATGAACCAGACGATTTTGTTGCATACCGGTCGCATGCGGGAAATCGAGTAGAACTCGTAGTTCGTGCGGCCTGCGGGCGAAACGATGCGTGCCCTGCATCCGGCCTCGTAGGCAACCCGCTCGATCGCAACATCCTCGGGCAGGTTGTTGCTGCGGATCACGCCTTTGGGGAACACCCATTCCTGTTTCTCGTTTTTGAGAATCAGCACCTTGTCTTTGTGAAAGACGACGCCACCTGCGCAGTTTCTGACCAGCATAAGACGGACCTCCTCTCCCGCGGGTGTCCGGTGATATCTGATCCATCCCGCATGCCGCCTCTTAGGCGGCGTGTGGACTGATACTCCCCGCGTAAGAATTTTACCATATCCGGCCGTCCCGGGGAAACCATCGGGCGAGTCGGGGGAGAGGCGTTCAGTCGGGGGGAGGAGGCGTGCGTCAGGGAAACCGGACGATGAACAGTGTCCCCTGTCCGGGATGACTGACGACGCTGATATCGCCGTTGTACAACGTCACGATGTGCTTGACGATGGACAGGCCCAGCCCGGTGCCGCCCAACTGGCGGGATCGGCTTTTGTCTACCCGGTAGAACCGTTCAAAGATGCGGTCGTGGTGCTCCTCGGGGATGCCGATGCCGGTGTCCGCAACCGTGACCACCGTGAACTTGCGCTCCCGCCGTACCGATATCCGGACTTCTCCGCCCGGCTGGTTGTACTTGACGGCATTCTCCACCAGATTGTAGAAGAGCTGTTCCAGCCGCAGGCGGGAAGCGCGCAATGTCAGCGTCGGGTCGAGTTCGGTATGGATGGCGACCCCCGCTTTTTCCGCCACCGGAGCCAGTCGTTCCGCGGTTTCGGCGGCGACCTCGGCCAGTGAAACCGCCTGGACGGTGCCCGGATCGTCCCGGTTGCCTTCGATCTCGGACAACTGGAGCATGTCGTCGATCAAAGCCTGCAGCCGCTCGGCTTCGATCTCGATGATTTCATAAAATTGCGCGGTGGTCTGGGGGTCCCGTTCCCCGCCTTTGAGCAGCTCCACATACCCGCGGATGGAGGTGAGAGGCGTCTTGAGCTCGTGTGTGACGTTGGCGACAAACTCGCTGCGGACCTGTTCGAGCCGGCGCAGACGCGTCACGTCCGACACGACGGCGAGGGCTCCCTCTTCCCTGGGCGCGTGCAGCGGGGTCGCAAACACCTGGAGTACCCGCTCCTCGGGAATGGTGACATGGATTTCGCCTCGCACCGGTGCATGTGTCGCGGCCGCACTGCGCAGGATGTCGCGGATCAAAAGGTAGTTGGGTCCGCCGTCGTTGATGTTGCCCTCTTCCCATCCTCCCGCGGGATTCCCGAGCAAATGGCGGGTCCGGTCGGTCAGAAGCAGATAACGGCCGTCCGGCGCGGTCGCGAGGATACCGTCGTCCATGCCCTGGAGAATGCCCGCAAGCTTGTCGTTGTTTTCCTCCAGCTCGGCATAGGTGCGCGCCAGCCGGTCGGCCATCTCGTTGAAAGCGTCACTTAAGCGCCCGAGCTCCGCGGGTGCGGGCTGCATGCGTGTCTCATAACGTCCCTCCGAAAAGGACCGAGCGGCTTCGGACATCTCCTCCATCGGGCGGGAAACCCGTCGCACCAGTGCGCGGACCGCCGCGGCCGCCACACCCAGTCCGACCAGCATGCCGGCTACCGCTGCCCCCGCGAGGTACAGCCGGCTGCTGACGACCCGGGTCATCGGCATCGCGGCGCGCAGCACCCAGTCTCCGGTCTTGACCGCAGCGTAGGAATACCGCGTGTCGACGACGTTGCTTCCCCGCTGGTCGTGTCCCCATCCGGTTGCGATCGCGTCGACGACTTCCCGGCGGGCTCCGTGGTTTTCCAGCACCGGCCCGTCGCTCGCGCTGTCCGCCAGCACGGTACCGTCCAGCGCGATCAGGGTGATGCGGATGTCCTGGCCGATCGCGGACAGGTCGGCGGCGATCCGGTCCGCAAACCCCTCGGGGTCGGCGGCGATCCCTTCACGCACATCGTCGGCCTGCGCGGCGGCAACCGCCAGAACAGCGTCCAGGCGCCCGCGCAGTTCACGGGACACCTGGCGCTCGATCAGCAGGGTGGACAACAGCGAAGCGGAAAGCAACGCGACCGCAACCGCGACCAGTGTGATCCGCAATACTCGTGTTCTCATTCGTCTTCTCCCGATGCCTCAAACCTGTATCCGATCCCGCGCACCGTGGACAACAGGCGCGGCTCTTCCGGTTTGTCTTCGAGTTTTTGACGCAGGTAGCGGATGTGCACGTCCACGGTCCGGGTGTCGCCAAAGTACTCGGTTTTCCATACGTTTTCCATGAGAAACTCCCGGGTAAACACGTGGCCGGGGCGGGACATCAACGTGTGCAGCAGTTCAAATTCCCGCGGGGTGAGCTCGATCGGCCGGCCGTCGCGCGTCACCCGGTGACGATCGGGGTCGAGTACGATCCCGCCCGCCCGGACTTGCGCGTCCTGCCGGGGCTCCAGATATTCTTTTCGCCGCAGCAGCGCCCGCACCCGGGCGACCAGTTCTTTGACTCCGAACGGTTTGGAGACATAGTCGTCGGCCCCCATTTCCAGGCCGATCACTCGGTCGATCTCTCCGGCGCGTGCGGTCAGCATCAGGATCGGAACCGGTCGAGTCCGGGGGGAGGCGCGCAACTGTCTGCACAATTCCAGTCCGTCGGGGGAAGGCATCATCCAATCCAGGACGACCACGTCGGGCAGACGCCCCCGCACGGCCGAAAGAAACGTCCGGCCGTCGCCAAAGTCTGCGGTCTCAAAACCGGCATCCCGGAGCGCGACTGCGGCCAGACGGCGGATGTTGGGTTCGTCGTCCACAATGTACACCAGCGGCATGCGTCAAACCCCTCCTTTGGCGTCCGGCGCCGTCTGTCCCTGCCGGGACAGCTTGCGGTGTTCGCCGGACTCCAGATAGATTGCCCATTCCGCGATGTTGGTGGCGTGGTCCGCGATGCGTTCGATGTACTTGGCGATGAACATATAATCCGCGGCCTGCGGGATGATCGAGCGGCTGCTTTCAGCCAGCACGTTGCACATCTCCAGCACCACCCGCGTGAACAAGTCGTCGACCACGTCATCGTCCAGGATCACGCGGCGCGCGGTGGGGACGTCGATGCGGATGTAGGCGTCGATGGCGGAAGAAAACATTTCCCGCGCCTTTTCGTACATCTGGAGGATACGCGCAGGTGTCTTCATTTCGCTAAACGACACCGTGGTCATGATCTCACAGATGTCGACGCACTGGTCCGAGACCCGCTCCATGTCGGTGATGATCTTGAGCGCGGCCACGATGTGCCGCAGGTCTTTGGCCAGCGGCTGCTGCAGTGCGATGAGATTGAGGCACATCTGCTCAATGCGGTGCTCGGTCTCGTTGATGTCCTGGTCCTCGACCAGCAAAGTTCGCGCGAGCGCGGTGTCCTGGCTGCGGAGCGCCTGGATGGTGCCGTTCATGATGCGGTCCACATGCCCCGCCATGTCGGCCAGCTCCCGGTGCAACCGCAACATCTCTCTGTCAAACAAGTTTCTTGGCATGATCCGATCCCCCCTCAGCCGAACCGGCCGGTGATGTAGTCCTCGGTGCGCGGGTCGCGCGGTGCCGAGAACATCGCGGCCGTTTCACCGGATTCCACGATCGCACCGTGGAGGAAAAACGCGGTCCGGTCGGAGATGCGCCCGGCCTGCTGCATGTTGTGTGTGACGATGATAATAGTATACCGCTGCTTGAGTTCGCCCATCAGGTCCTCGACCCGGTTGGTCGAGATCGGGTCGAGCGCGGAAGTCGGCTCGTCCATCAAGAGGATATCGGGCTCGACGGCCAGTGCGCGCGCGATGCACAACCGTTGCTGCTGACCGCCCGACAACCCGAGCGCGCTTTTTTTCAGCCGGTCTTTGACTTCCTCCCACAACGCCGCGTCGCGCAGACTTTTCTCCACGATGCC
>LSQX01196380.1_pt1 | contig 14120 bp, 12 predicted proteins | sample 654561 | NCBI WGS metagenome assembly LSQX01 (sample SAMN04489861, study PRJNA283612) | anaerobic digester metagenome | isolation source: 4 biogas reactors fed with cattle manure at either 37C or 55C with and... | place: Denmark: Kongens Lyngby | collected 2014
CAACTTCTGGGAAATGGGAGATACCGGGCCCTGTGGCCCTTGCTCAGAGATACATATCGATATAAGGCCTGACAGTGAAAGAGATAAAGTGGATGGGGTAACGCTGGTGAACCAAGGGCACCCTTTGGTTGTGGAGATATGGAACTTGGTGTTTATGCAGTATAACCGTAAGTCCGGCGGCTCGCTGGAGCCACTCCCCGCGAAGGTTATTGATACGGGTATGGGCTTCGAGAGGCTCTGTATGGCTGTGCAGGGCACATATTCTAACTACGATACCGACCTGTTTTCGCCACTTATACAAAAGATTGGCGAGATAAGCAGTAAAAAATATGGGGAAGAGGAGAAAGTTGATATCGCGATGAGGGTTATTGCTGATCACGTGAGAACTATCGCCTTTTCTATTACTGACGGGCAACTACCCTCTAATGCCAAGGCAGGATACGTGATTCGCCGTATCCTACGCCGTGCAGTCCGTTATGGCTATACTTTCTTGGGCATGCACACTCCCTTTATGTTTCAATTAGTACCTGTACTCGTTAAGGTGATGGGTGGTGCCTACCCCGAGTTAGGTGCGCAGCAGGGACTTATAGAGAAAGTGATGAAAGAGGAGGAGGAGTCGTTCTTGCGAACCCTTGAAACCGGAATAAAGTTGCTCGAAAGAAACCTACCTCTGGGTAAGGGTGGGGTATTGAGGGGCGATGTAGCCTTTAAACTGTACGACACCTTTGGTTTCCCGTTAGACCTTACAGAGCTTATTTTGCGCGAGCACGGGATGACTGCTGATGTGGAGGGGTTCAATGCCGAGATGCAGAAACAGAAAGATAGGGCACGAAGCGCCGCGGCTGTTGAAGCGGGCGATTGGACAAAGGTACATGACGGTGAGCCCGAGTTCGTGGGATATGATGAGATTAAGAGTAGCACTCAAATTCTACGTTACAGGGAAGTGAAACAGAAGAAGTCCTCCTTCTACCAGGTTGTGCTCTCCAGTTCGCCGTTTTATGCAGAGATGGGAGGCCAGGTTTGTGATAGTGGCTGGCTGATTTCTGGGTCAGGGGAAAAGTTCGAAATATTTGACACTAAGCGAGAGAACAATCTAGTGGTACATCTAACTAAAAAGCTTCCTGATGATATCGAGGGGGTTTTCATCGCGGCGATTGATGCTGAAAAGAGGACGGCTACCGAGTGTAACCACTCGGCTACACACCTGATGCATGAAACTCTCAGGGACGTATTGGGGGCACATGTGGAGCAAAAAGGATCCTACGTCTCCCCCGAGGTGTTGAGATTCGATTTCTCTCACTTCCAGAAGATGACCCCCGAGGAGATCCGAAAAGTGGAGGAGAGGGTTACGGAAAAGATCAGGGCGAATTTCCCTATCGAAGAGCATCGCCATGTACCTATCGAAATGGCAAAAGATCAGGGTGCTATGGCACTTTTTGGTGAGAAATATGGAGAGGAGGTACGCACTATCAGGTTTGGCTCTTCCATCGAGCTCTGTGGTGGAACGCATATATCTTCTACCGGGCGTATAGGAACTTTTCGTGTTGTTAGCGAAGGGGCTATATCAGCAGGTGTGCGGCGAATTGAAGCTGTTACTGCTAAAGTGTGCGAGGCATGGCTGTATGAGAAAGAGGATCTATTGCGAGATATAAAGGGGCTGTTTAATAACGCGCCGGATGTCTTGCAAGCGGTAGAGCGGATTCAATCCGACAATGAAGCGATGAAGAAGGAGTTGCAGAAGCACGTGAAAGAGAAGACAGGGCAAGTAAAGCGAACTGTTATAAATAACAAAATAGAAATTAACGGGATTGATCTCTTCCAGCTGATTCAGCTTGATGGAACGCCCGAGATGATTAAAGATATAGCGTTCCAGCTAAAGGGAGAGTTTCCCCACAAGATGCTCTTCGTGGGAGGGGCAGCTTCTAACGGGAAGCCTACCCTTACCGTGATGTTGAGCGATGATCTGGTGGCTGATGGTTTACACGCCGGGAACTTGGTGCGCGAGGCAGCTAAGCTAATTGGTGGGGGTGGAGGCGGCCAACCTCACTTTGCTACCGCCGGCGGAAAGGATGTGAATGGATTAGAGGCAGCAGTTAATTCTATAATACAGAAGTTGGATAAATAGTTGTAGATATAACCGGAGCAATACCCGGATAAATAGCAGGCTAAATAACCGGAGCATAAACGGCTAAATAACCAAGCAAATAAATGCTGTAATTAATCAACTTTAATCAACCGGGTTAACTCTTTCCATTTTTCTGTAAACCGGTCTTTGAACTTGAACACCTTGTAGTCCCTATTGGTTGTTTTCCACCACTTCCTCCAATAGAGTGCGAAATAAAAGGCAGGAGGCATGACAAGGAAATAGATCAGTGCCAGCAACCAATCCTTTGTTACTGCACCGAGAATTAGCGATTGGATAAGATCGAAAAGCGGGACAAACAACAACCCAACCGCGTATTTTATGGAAGGGATAAACTGCTTATCCTTAAATAGGCTGAGCAGTTTTTTATTTATAAGCAGTGGGAATATAGCATTAAGAAATCCGAATATCATCACTGGTGCAGTGAGAATGAGCCCTGCAAAACGAACTATTAGATTCCACCTGCTCGACGGCTTCCATACCCGGTCTTTAGTATTAAGATGGTGATCATTTAATATCTCTTGAGCCTGGTGGAAATCATCTATTTTCTTGTTAAACTCATCCCGGTTGTTTTCGTAAAGGCTATCCATGGTTCTCACGATATGCAACGAGGATCGTAAAAAACCATCTTTACAACGAGAGAATTTCTCTTCCGCGATACGGTCGCCATTCCAATCTATTGCAGAGCGGTACTCATCATAAAATTGATCGTTCCATATATTAACAATCATCATCTTCATGCTCTTCTCGATTTCTTGGCGGAGCTGATTAATGGCCAAGCCAGGATTTGCTTCATATACCTCTTTGTACTTGGATACTTCGATTGGAGTGCCAAAGGTAACATAAGCGTCTGTTAGGAACTCGAATACATCGCGATAATAGATGGATACCGGCACAATCTGGCTGTTGAGGTTAAAGTCAAGGGTGGCTTCGGTAGGGAGTACGATACGAGGAACGGCTTTCTGGATTGGTAGCAGCGACTGCTTAGGATTATATCTCCCTTCGGGAAAAAGTGCTATAGGGTTTCCCTTTTTCAGGATGCGGGCTGCATTATCAAAAATCTCCTGGTTCTTTTCCAGGTTTTCTTTCCCGTCGCGTATCCGGAATACCGGGATAATACGAAGCCCGCGAAGCAGCCAGGCTACAAATTTCTGTTTAAAAATATCGGCACGGGCAAGAAAAACAATCTGTTTTTTGTGATAACTCGAGTAAACCAGCATCAACGCGTCAAGAAGTGCATTTCTATGGTTGGGTGTTAAAATTACCGGCCTTTTTTTTGATACATTCTCTCTCTTGCCAATAAATACAAGTTTCCTGAAGTTTAGCCTTAGCACTAGGCTTACCGGGATCTTTGCGAGCGTGTAGCGAAAATCGTAATTATAGAGCATAATCGAGTGCTTAAGTTTTTATACAATCTGTCTCAAACAGTATAATAAAATTCAGTTCTTAACTATCCGGTACCAACTATCCATTCGCGGCATCTATTCAGGAACAATAGGTTGAACCGGCCTCTTTCTCCAGTAAAAAGCCAATATTAATCCGGCCACGATATGCCAGATGCCCCACCACGCTGCAACCATTGACATACCTCCTAGCTGGAGCTCGGGAGGAAAGACCCTCGGGTTAAAAATCAATGCAAGCCCCAACCCCGAGTTCTGTATACCTGTTTCTATAGAGATCGTTCTGCAGTCGAACTCGTTAACCTTAAAGGATTTGGGTAGGATATACCCTCCTAAAAAGGCTAAGCCGTTGTGAATCAGCACCAGCAGGAATATCAAGTGAATATAGTTTATGAAAATATTAAAGTTGCCAGCCAAGGCAGCCACGATAAAGCCCACGAAGAAGATGACCGATGCTGCCTGGATCGGCTTATCCATTTTTCGTGAAAATTTAGGGAACTTCATACCTGTAAACATACCAAGCAAGACAGGGATGCCAAGAATAAGGAATACCGTACGGAACATCTCTAACGGGTCTATAGATATGGGTACCAGCAGAGGCGAATGTTTGGCATAAAGGCTGCCCCAGAAAGCGAAGTTGAGGGGGGTCATGAAGAGGCTCATCAAGGTGGTAATGGTGGTAAGGCTGACCGATAAGGTGATGTTCGACTTTGATATCGCGGAGATTAGGTTTGAAACATTTCCTCCAGGGCATGCTGCAACTAATATCATACCCATGGCAACTGGTGTACTTGGGCGTATCACTAATACCAGCAAAAAGGTGAGCGCGGGAAGGAGTATGTATTGAGAGATAACCCCTATCACTACCGGTTTAGGATGAGTGAATACTGTCCTGAAGTGCTCAGGCCTGATGCTTAGGGCTACTCCATACATTATGAAAGCGATGGCCAGGTTCATCAGGTTGACACTCTCTTGGTTGAAGTTAAGCTGTACCTGATCAAGCTGGTCCATGTTACCAAAAAGGGATAACAGTGGGGAAAGTTCCATCCGACTTGTTGATTTTTAATCGGCAAAGTTACTAAAATTAATTCTTTCTTACCACTTTTTTTAATGGTTAGTGTTTGAAATAATATCCATGAAGAAACTACTGGGGAAGTTATATTTCTAAGTTGAACCTGGCAGGCCCTATGTAAGTTCATCTTGGCAGACCCTATATAAGTTGAACTTAATAGGCAACTCTATTAGGATAGCTAAAAAGTATAGAAACCCAATATTTGATGAAATTGATTATATTTGTAAGAAGTTATAGATTCAAGATTCAAGATTCAAGATTCAAGGTTCAAGTTGGTTTAAAAGGCGCATGGCGGTTTCGCCAGGGAGCCCTATCAACAAGAGCTCAAGTGCTTACTGGCTTAGAAGCCTAAGAATATATGGAGTGGACGAAATGAAACTGATAGTTTGAAAGGTATGAAACGAGTTTTTATTATAGGGTATATGGGTTCAGGGAAAACAACAGTGGGGAAAAGGCTGGCCGAAGCACTTTCGCTCACTTTTATTGACCTAGATACCTATATCGAGAGCCGTTTCCACAAGAGTATTTCTGCACTGTTTGCCGATAAAGGAGAGGAAGAGTTCAGGAAAATTGAACATGCTGCCCTACGCGAGGTTATACACCTCGAAGATGTGGTGGTTTCTACCGGGGGTGGGGCACCATGTTTTTTCAATAATATGGAGCTGATGAATACTTACGGGACAACGGTATACATAGAAGCAAGCCCGGGGGAGCTTGCCGAGCGGCTACTAGCTTCAAAAACTGTGCGCCCCCTTATTGTAGGTAAAACAGGTGAGGAACTCATCTCTTTTATCAGGGAACATTTAGCTCAAAGAGAATGTTATTACAATAAAGCACAAATACTGTATCATACAGATCGAATGATCACGAAAGATGAAATTCATTTAACAGTTCGCGGGATCGAAGAGCGGCTAAATAATCATTGGGGTAATGTCTAAAAAAGAACCCGGGTAAGAGTGTTTGGAGTGTAGCCGTGAGAACATCACGGGGAACAATGAGAAATTACAGGTAAATAATTGAGCTGAATGATATATAAATCTCGAAAAGGCGTATCTTTCGTGGTACGTGAGCTACTGCTAAAAACCGATAAACAGAAAGTGTCGGCAGTTATAGGGGTACCAAAGGAGCGTAATGAGGCTGAAAAGCGTGTTCCCTTAACACCCGAGGCTATCTCGCTACTTGTATCATTGGGAAACAGGGTGCTGTTTCAGGCTGGTGCAGGGTTATCCATCAACTATTCAGACGCTTATTATGCCGAGTCGGGTGCCGAGATCGTGGAGAGTGCCAAGGAGGTTTACCAAGCAGATATTATCCTGAAGATATTACCTCCCACGCTAGAGGAGGTGGAGATGATGAAGCCTAGGGCTACTGTTTTTTCATTCCTTTACCTCCACTCTCTTTCTAAAGCATTAATGGAGCTTATGATGGAGAAGAAAATCAATGCTTTGGCTTACGAACTTACCTTTGATGAAAGCGGTATTTCACCTTTTGTCACCTCTATCTCCGAGATCGAGGGTGCAACATCTATTACCCTGGCTGCCGAGCTGTTGAGCAATTCCCACGGAGGGAAAGGTATTTTACTTGGTGGTGTGCCGGGTATCTCTCCCACCGAAGTGGTTATCCTTGGTGCGGGAGTAGCTGGAACTATGGCTGCACGTTCTGCCATGGCTATGGGAGCGACCGTGAAGGTGTTTGATAATGATATTCTCAAGCTGAGGCAAATCCGCCACGAGCTGGGAGGCCCTCTGTTCACTTCAACACTGCAACCAAATGTTTTAATTAACGTGTTTCGTTCTGCCGACGTGGTGATTGGTGCGTTACAATATATCAATAAAACTCATTTTTACCATATCTCGTCCGACTTGATACATGAAATGAAGAAGGGGGCAATTATCATCGATTTGAGGATGGCACAGGGTGGGTGTTTCGAGACTACCATGGAGGCTTGCCTTCCAGATCACCCATCAGTTTTTGAGAAATATGGAGTGCTACATTTTTGTGAGATGAGCCTTAGTTCGCGTGTTGCCAGGACCGCCTCTATAGCTCTAAGTAACATCTTTGTTAGCCTGTTCACGGCAATGGGTGACCATGGGGGGATAGATCATTTCATGCTATCTGATAGGGGGGTTGCATCCGGGTTTTACATATACGCGGGGAAGATGGTAAATTCCTATGTTGCCAATCATTTTAATCTACCTGTTTCAGATATAGGCCTGTTCCTGCATGGTTACTAAATTTGTACTTGTTGAAGTTTATCCTGTCGAGGTTTTTGGCCTCTCTCGGGCTCCTTCTATTGAGGGCTTTTGGCCTGTTCACACGTGGTTGTTATTATTTGTTTAGCCTTTTCTGCAGTATTAGGAACCAAACAAAAATGACAATTCCCTTGATAATGGAGGTGATGGTAATAGCCCACCAGACACCTGTGACTCCTATCTTTGCCCCCAAGGAGATGGCCACTGGGATACGCAGCGTATTAAAAACAATGCTGATAATTGCCGGCGGGGAGGTTCTCCCGAACCCGTTAAAGATGCCTTGGGTTGTTATCTCTAACATCATGAACAACTGGGAGATGCCCAGTATAAATAGGTATGCTCCACCCGCTTGGTAGGCTTCCTTTTCCGGGACAAACAGTGAGAAGATTTGCTCCCCATACAGCATGAATGCCAGCGTGGAAATAGTTCCCAGTACCCCCATGACCCCTAACGTATGAAGATATGCCCTTTTTGCCCTGGGGATTTTGCCAGCAGCATAGTTTTGCGCCACGAAACTTCCTAGTGCAGTAGAGAATCCCGACGATGTATTCCACGTGATCCCCTCTATCTGGCCCCCGGTGGTCTGGCTCATTATGCCAAGGTGCCCACCGTAGATGGATGCTATTCGTGCCAAGTTCATGTTGATGAATGCAAAATATACATTCATGGCGGCAACAGGAAAGCCTAACTTAAGGATATTCAAAGTGTAGCGCCTACGAAGTGGTATCAACAATGGGAATTTACCAATTAGCCCATCCTTCCTTTTCAGGTGCCGGAGAAAAAGAATTGCCACCAACCCTTGGGAAAGGATAGTGGCCAAAGCGGCCCCTCTAATCCCCATCACGGGGAAGGGGCCCACTCCAAAGATCAGCAGTGGATCTAACAAGATATTCATTCCTAACCCTGCTGCATTGAAATAGAAAGGGATATCGCTCCTGCCCGAGCCTATATAGATACCCGAAAAGTTAAGTATTAGGAATACGAGTGGAAACCCAAGCGCGACAACTTGTAGGTACCCCTCGGCTTGTAGGGCAACACTGCTTTCGAGTTGATAGAAAGAGATGTAGGGGGAAGGGAACAGGAAAAATAGGGTCCCAAACGTGATGCCGAGCAGTATAGCAATGGTAGTGGTGTGGGAGGCGTAGATTAACGCGCTATCCATCCTCCTGGCTCCCACTGATTGCCCGATAGATATCTCGGCACCAACTTTGGATATCAGTGCCACCGAATTAATCATCCACATCAGCATACCCACGGAGCCTACGGCAGCTACCTCCCTGCTCCCTAAGCGGCCAATCCAAAGTATATCTACTAAATTGTAGGCCATCTGGATAAAGCTGATGGCCAATAGTGGTAGGGCAAGTGAGAAAAGCTGGTAGAAAATACCACCCCGGGTGAGGTCTCGCACTTTCATTTAGATAGCCCTACCGGTAACGGGAGTGAAGATCAATCATCTTTAATGCAGTAATGGCTGCTTCATCACCTTTGTTACCGTGCCTTCCACCTGATCGCTCGTTGGCTTGTTCAATAGTGTTGGTAGTGAGAAGCCCAAATATCACTGGCAAGCTGTATTGTAAATTAAGCTGGGTAACCCCTTCTGTAACGCTAGTACAGACAAAAGTGAAATGAGGGGTGTCGCCCTGGATTACACAACCTAAAACAATTACGCAATCCACGTTTGCTTTCTCGATTAGTAGCTTTGCCCCGTAAGTAAGTTCAAAACTTCCCGGTACATGCTCCACTACAATATCTTCGCTTGCTACACCAAATTTAATCAAGGTATCATAAGTCCCGCGCAGCAGGTTGTCAGTAACCGTGCGGTTCCAGTTAGATACCACGATGCCCACTCGCTTGCCATTTCCGTTGGGAATTGCTTTCGGGTCGTATGATGAGAGATTTTTTAGTTTTGTTGCCATAATACATAATAGTAATGTGGACTCTTTCAATCCAATTTGTTCAGTTCAATTAATTTAACCCATAGGGTGAAATTAATATGTTTCTTAAGCGTGAAATTAATTCGTTTCTTTTAGTAGTTCTGCCTGTTTAATGAATTTATCAGCCTCCTGGGCCTCATACGAATCGCGATATTTCTCTTTTATCGTTTCGAACATCTCGATAGCTTTAGCGTAGTTGCCCACGTGTATATATGCTTGGCCAGCCTTTTTATAGTAAACCGGGCTGATTATTTCATCGTTTGCCTCGTTAGCTGCTTTAAGAAATTGCGAAATCGCTTCGTCGGGCTTGCCTATGTTCATGTAAACATCGCCAATAGCTCCCGTGATGGCAGGAGTAACCAGGATATCACCTCCCTTGAATTTTTTCAGGTGCTCTAAAGCTTTCTCATGGTTGCCCAGCCTATTGTAGGATATGCCGGCATAAGCCCGTGCTAGATCGGCTGTCTTGGTTCCCTTGAACTGATCAATGATAGACTCAAAACCGAGATAGTCGTTGCCATTGCCAAAGAGAGCGAGCGAATCTTCTCCCTCCTGGAAGTAGCGCTCACCTTTAAAGATCGCGGCTTGGGCGTCGTCGTTACGAGGAACCTTGTACAAATAGTGATAGGCAAGAAATGCTCCCACGACAGCAATAACAATCGCTATCCCTATCAAGATACTCTTCTGGTTTTTCTCGAGAAACTGTTCCGAACTGGTTAACACCTCGCCAATATTTTCGAAGTTTTTTTCGGCTCTCGATTCTTTCGTTTTTTTAGCAGACATACTTTAACTGGAAAAAAGTTATATTTGATTTTCGAGATGCAAAAGTAATCGTTTTTGAGTGATAAATAAAATTTAATGGGCTGTTTTTGAAAAATATGGCTGGCTAATTAATCTTTTTTGTACGTTTGTAGTCAAAGAGATAGTTTTAAAACTTCAAAGTGAAAGCTTTACTACTCAAACAGTGAAAGCGTTTCAGCTTGAATGGTTAAAACTATATTACTTGAATAGTGCAAAAAGTTTTGTTCAATATGAAAAAGATAATTATTACCACGGGATTATTGATAACTATTCTGTTTAATAATTTTGCCCAAGAAGATGCAGGCTTTAGTTTTGTTCCTGTTGTGAACGGTAAAGTTGTTTTCGAACAATTTATAATCACTGATCCCGGGCAAAATGCAGAGCAGAAATATGCCCGGTTAGAACAATGGATTAAGCAAAAGTATAGCGGAAACCCTATGTTGACCGGGATACGGTTTGATGAGAAAGGGCGCTTCGTAACCGTGAGCGCGAAAGAGAATATGTTGTTGCCGGCAAACAGTGCAGGCGTACGTGAAGAGGTCACGATGAACTACAGGTTCGATACCTCTATCACAGGGGCAGGGTGCATGCTGGTTGTTAGGGATATCACCTATCAACAAAATGGCAAAGAGAAAGGAGCGCGATTTGGGAAAGTATATACTGCAGAACAGGTTATAACCGATCAAGCAGTAAACAGTGCTAACGAAGAGGGTGAACTTAGGGGAAGTGCACGAAAAGCTACGCTGGCATTCATGAATACTCTCTATTCCGAGCTTTCGGCACTTTTCTAATAATTTCAAAAAATCAAGATTCAAGATTCAAGATTCAAGATTCAAAAAATAATTCCACGAAAAATTGGAGTTTTAAATTTATATGCTTATTTTTGCGCCCTGAAATAATTTACAACAATTACATTACATTACAATAAAGCAATGTCCAAGATTTGTCAAATAACAGGGAAGAAAGCAATGGCTGGAAACAAAGTTTCGCACTCCAACGTGAGAACGAAGCGTAAATTCAACGTGAACTTGTTTAAAAAGAAATTCTACTGGGTGGAAGAGGATGTTTGGATCAGCCTGAAAATATCAGCAGCAGGCTTGAGGACCATCAATAAAATTGGTTTGGATGCAGCTTTAAAAAAGGCTGCTGAAAAAGGATATTTAAACGCGTAGTAGAACGTAAATAGATCAAGAGGAGGAAGCAGCGATGAGTAAAAAGGTTAAAGGCAACAGGATACAGGTAATTATAGAGTGTACTGAGCATAAGGAGAGCGGCATGCCGGGCACATCAAGGTATATAACTACAAAGAATAGGAAGAATATGCCTGGGAGATTGGAATTGAAAAAATACAATCCTATTTTAAAGAAAATGACCGTTCATAAAGAAATAAAGTAAAAAGGATATATTATGGCAAAGAAAGCGGTCGCGGGATTCCGCGATAAGACATCCACCACGGGAAGGAGCCACACCAAAGTGATTAGGATGGTGAAGTCACCCGAAACAGGTGCATACAGCTTCAAGGAAGAGATGATTCTAAACGAGCGAGTAGGCGATTATTTCAAGTAGAAAACAGATACTTAAAGACAATATCCACGCGGGTATTTGTTAATAATAACTAAAAACTTCCCTGTACTTCCAAGCAGGGAAGTTTTTTATTTACTATTTAGTAGATTTGTAAAGGAACAAATCCATATATATTTTAATAGTGACTGCTATGGCCTTATTTAACAGAACCCCTAAAGGGAATAAAGAAGTGCTTAATAAAGGGCTAGAAAAGACTAAAGTGAGTTTCTTTTCGAAGATTACCCGTGCAGTGGCCGGGAAATCCAAAGTTGACGAGGATGTGCTCGATAACCTAGAAGAGGTACTAGTAACATCAGACGTGGGGGTTGATACTACCCTGAAGATTATCGACAGGATAGAGGCACGAGTATCTAAAGATAGATACGTGGGCACTGATGAGCTAAATAGCATCTTGCGCGATGAGATTACCCAGTTATTAACAGAGAACCACTCTAATGATGTAGAGGAGTTTTCCGTCCCTGCAGGTATAAAGCCCTATGTAATCATGGTAGTAGGGGTTAATGGAGTGGGTAAGACTACCACTATAGGTAAGTTAGCCTACCGGTTAAAGCAGAACGGGCTGTCTGTTTTCTTGGGTGCTGCAGATACTTTTAGGGCCGCTGCCGTGGAGCAGTTAGATATATGGGGAGAGAGGGTTGGTGTCCCGGTAATTAAGCTAAAGATGGGTACCGACCCCGCGTCGGTGGCCTACGATGCGGTAAACTCGGCCAAGGCGCATGGTGCCGATGTAGCTATCATAGATACAGCCGGGCGGCTTCACAACAAGGTTAATCTTATGAATGAGCTCACCAAGATCAAGAACGTGATGGGCAAGATCGTGGAGGGTGCCCCCCATGAAGTGCTTCTTATCCTTGATGGATCCACCGGGCAAAATGCTTTTGAACAGGCTAAGCAGTTTACTGCAGCTACTGATATCACCGGGTTAGTAATCACTAAGCTTGATGGAACGGCCAAGGGGGGCGTGGTGATAGGGATTTCGGATCAGTTTAAAATTCCGGTTAAATATATAGGGTTAGGAGAGAAGATGGAAGAGCTGCAAGTTTTCAGGAGAAAGGAGTTCGTTGACTCGCTGTTTGGAGTGTAGCGAAAAGTAAGTAGGTATGGTAAGGAATAGAGTGGATTTAGTTACGTTAGGTTGTTCTAAGAATCTCGTGGATTCGGAGTTAATTGCCCGTCAACTTATTGCAAACGGTTATACCTTGGAGCATGACCCTGAAACACCTGAAGGGGAAATAGCAATTATTAATACCTGCGGGTTTATTGGCGATGCCAAGGAGGAGTCTATCAATATGATCCTATCCTTTGCTGAAACAAAAAAGGAGAGAGGGTTAAAGAAGCTTTTCGTGATGGGATGCCTCTCCGAAAGATACCGTGAAGAACTGAAAAAAGAGATACCCGAGGTTGATAAGTTTTACGGGAAGTTCGACTGGCGGGGGATTATTGATGATCTTGGAAAATCATATAGAAAAGAATTGGAGTTTGACCGGTCGCTTTCTACCCCTCCGCATTACGCTTACTTGAAGATATCCGAAGGATGCAACAGGACATGCTCCTACTGTTCGATACCCCTTATTACCGGCAAATACAAGTCCCGGCTCGTTGAGGAGATAGTGGAGGAGGTGCACCGCCTGGTGGATACAGGAGTGAAGGAGTTGCAGTTTATAGCACAGGATCTCACCTACTATGGGTTAGACCTATACGGGTCGATGGAACTTCCCCGCCTCGTGGAGCGTGTTTCGGATATCGAGGGGGTTGAATGGATACGGCTACACTATGCCTATCCTTCCCATTTTCCGGTGGACTTGCTACGGGTAATGCGTGAGCGTGATAATGTATGCAAGTATCTCGATATTGCCCTACAACATATTAGCGACAACATGCTTAAAACTATGCGCAGGAATATCACGAAGCAGCAGGTAGTAGAGCTGATTCAACTTTTTAGGGAGGAAGTTCCCGGTATCCACCTTCGCACCACGATGATGGTGGGTCATCCCGGTGAAACGGAGGATGATTTTCTTGAACTGCTCGAGTTCGTGAAAGAAACCCGCTTCGAGCGCCTTGGTGCATTTCCATATTCGCACGAGGAGGGTACTTATAATGATAAATATTATACCGATGATGTGCCTGCCAAGGTGAAACAGGAGAGAATGAACAAGCTGATGGATATTCAGGAGGATATAGCTCTCTCTGTAAATGAGTTGAAGGTGGGGGCAACCATGAAAGTGATTATCGACCGGGAAGAACCAGGCTATTACGTGGGGCGTACCGAGTTTGACTCACCTGAAGTGGATGGGGAAGTCCTTATCGAGAAGAAGGAAGAGTTGTTGCCCGGGTATTTTTACCCCGTGAAAATCGAGGCTGCTTGCCCGTTCGACCTTGTAGGCTCGTTGGATTGATACGCTATTATTTAGTACTGGCGTTATTTTAACCTCAACCCGTGAGTTTTTATTAAAAAAAAATTGTTTTTGTTTAAATACTACGCTACATTTGTACTAAACACCAATATATGAAACGAAGAGAACTATCAGGAGTAGTAGCAAAGCAGCTTCAATGGGCCGAATCAAAAGCGGATGAAGTGCTTGAGCTTTTCGTGAATTTATTGCGTGAAGAGCTTGAGGGTAATAAAGAGATAGAGATTGAAGGTTTTGGTGTCTTCAGGCTTCACAAACAGGAGGAATATATTTCCGTGGATGAGCTAAATAACGAACGCTACCTGATGCCGCCTAAAGTTGAAATCCTCTTTGAAGAGTATTTAGGCGAAGAAAAGTGTTTTGGCGATTCCCAAGTGATCGAGGGGCAAGAGGAGCAATGCATGATCTGTTTTGATCCGGATAATCAGCTGTTAGAGAGCGTGAATGGGGCGTTTCAATATTTCGAGCCTGTTTTGTTGAACGATGGTGTAGAGTTTCCCGGAATCCCGCGTGTTATCAAGGG
>LSQX01195315.1_pt1 | contig 14119 bp, 12 predicted proteins | sample 654561 | NCBI WGS metagenome assembly LSQX01 (sample SAMN04489861, study PRJNA283612) | anaerobic digester metagenome | isolation source: 4 biogas reactors fed with cattle manure at either 37C or 55C with and... | place: Denmark: Kongens Lyngby | collected 2014
AGAACGACATGTTCGGCGGGCAGAGCTTTCCCCATTTTGACCGGGACCTGGGGGAGGGAATTCGCAGCTTCAAGGTTAAACCCGGTTACGAGGAGATCTACCAGGCCATGGAAGGCCTGATCTATAATCTGAATACGATGTGTTCCCGGGCTGGAAGCCAGGTGCCCTTTTCCTCCTTGAACCTGGGCACCGATACCACCGCGGAAGGCCGTGCGGTGGCCAGGGCGGTCCTGGAGGCTTTTGGCAGGGGGCTGGGCCGGGGCGAAACCCCCGTCTTCCCCAACCTGGTTTTCCGGGTGAAGCGCCATGTTAACTTCAGCCCCGGAGATCCCAATTACGATCTCTATGCACTGGCGCTGCAGGTGGCTGCGCGCCGTATGAACCCGACGTTCAGCTTTATGGACAGCTCCTTTAACGCTCCCTACGGCGATGAGGTTTCCTACATGGGCTGCCGCACCCGCGTCATCGCCAACCGCCACGGGCCCGAAGTTTCCGCGGGCCGCGGCAATATTGCCGCGGTCACCCTTAACCTGCCCCGGCTGGCTCTGAGTTGCCGCGGCCAGATGGAACTCTTTTTCGTGCAGTTGGACCGCCTCCTGCGCCTGGCTGCCCGCCAACTGCTGCATCGTTTCGAAGTGTTATCCCGCTTGCGGGTCAAAGATCTGCCGTTCCTGATGGGCGAAAAATTGTACCTGGGTTCTGAAAACTTAAGCCAGGACGATACGATCAGAGAGGTGATCAAAAACGGGACGCTGGCGGTCGGCTTTATTGGCCTGGCGGAAACCCTATGCATGCTCATCGGGAAGCACCACGGCGAGGATGCAGAGGCGCAGCAGCTCGGTTTAAATATTGTGGAACAGATGCGCCGCCGGATGGATCAATTCAGCGAGGAATATGACTTGAATTTCGTGCTGCTGGCCACGCCTGCGGAGGGCCTGGCCGGCCGTTTCGTGGAGATTGACCGGGAGCGCTACGGCATTCTTCCCGGGATTACCGATAAGGATTATTACACCAACTCGTTCCACCTGCCCGTTAATTTTGCCATCACCATGGCGGACAAGATCGCCCTGGAAGGAGAGTACCACCGCCTGTGCAATGCCGGTCACATCAGCTATGTGGAACTGGAAGCGCCCCCCGGAGATAATTTTGAGGCGGTGGACCGGATTGTGCGGCAGATGGCTGCCGCAGATATGGGCTACGGAGGGATCAACTTCCCGGTCGATGAATGCAGCCGCTGTGGATTCAGCGGCGTGATCGCCGGCTCCTGCCCCCAATGCGGCAGCGGAGCGATCAGGCGGATCAGGCGCATTACCGGTTACCTTTCCATCGAAGAGCGCTTTAACGCGGCCAAAAGGCATGAGTTAAATGATCGCCGGCCCCATTTTCTGCCGCGGTGACGGCCATGAAGCTTAAAGTAGCCGGAATAGTGCCGGAAAGTATCGTGGACGGCCCGGGGATTCGCCTGGTTCTCTTTGTGCAGGGCTGTTCGCACCGCTGCCCTGGCTGCCACAACCCGGAGACCCATGATCCTGCCGGCGGTACGCTCTGGTCGGCCGCCGATCTGCTGCGGCGCATCAAGGCGGCGCGCGGCATTGACGGGGTCACCTTTTCCGGGGGTGAGCCTTTTGAACAGCCCCGTCCCCTGGCATACCTGGCTGAAAAGGTCAAGGGCCTGGGCTTGAACCTCGTCCTCTATTCGGGTTATACTTTTGAACAGTTGCTGGCAATGGGAGACCGTGAACCGGCCGTCAGCCGCCTGCTGGAGGCAGGGGATCTCCTCGTGGACGGCCCTTACGTGGCCGGCGAGCGCGATTTGTCCTTGCCCTACCGGGGATCGAAAAACCAGCGCCTTCTCGATCTCCCCGCTTCACTGCGGCTGGGAGCACCGCAACCATGGGAGGCCAGGCGCCGGCTCTAAATATCCCGGCCCCTTTCCAGTCTCCCTTTCCCTGCACCTTGCTAATGAGGTTGAATCATGAACAATAGCGCGAAAGGGTTCCAACTGATCTCAAAGGGTGAACTTGCCTTTTTGCAGGCACCTTTGCTCGAGCAAAGCGGCATCGTGGATCACGCCTTTTCGACCCGCCGCGGGGGCTGCAGCACCGGAGCCCTTCGCTCCCTGAATACCGCCTTTCATACCGGGGATACCATGGCAAGGGTGCTGGAAAACCGGCGCCGCCTGCTGGAACCCTTTGGTTATGATCCGGCGGCGGTGGTGGCCGGTATCCAGATGCACGGCACGGCCATTGCCCGGGTCACGGCACAGGAGCGCGGCCGCGGTGCCCTGCCCGGGACTTTTCTGGCCCGGTGTGATGCCCTGGTCACGGCGGCGCCGGGGGTGGTACTGACAGCCTACTCCGCCGATTGTTTGCTGCTTTTCCTGCTAGCGCCGCGCGAACGGGTGATCGCCCTGGCTCACGCTGGCTGGCGCGGGACCAGAGGCGGCATGGCCCGCAAGGTGGTGGGATACCTCGTCAAGCATTTCGCCGTTGACCCGGCCACCATTTTAGCTGCTATCAGCCCCGGCATCTGCGGTAAGTGCTACCGGGTCGGCAGCGAGGTGGCGGAAAGCTTTCGTGCCTCCGGATGGGACGGTGCCCCTTATCTGATCAAAGCTTCACCGGACGGCTCATTTTACCTCGACCTGGCAGAAATAAATTGGCGCCAGCTTCGCGACGCCGGCCTGCGGGAAGAAAACATTGCCGGCTCCAGCTGGTGTTCAAGCTGCCGGGCCGACCTGTTTTATTCATACCGCCGCGATGGCGGGGTAACCGGACGCATGCTCGGCTTTATGGCCATCAAACCTTGAACAAAGAGGGTTATATCTGTTGAGCAGCCGCCGCTCCATGGTGCAGAAAAGAAAGTTTAAGGTGATCCGGGGGGAAGGGCGCGGTGTTAGCCATACCCGGACCGCCCTTTATTACCTGGCCGTGGGGCTGGTTGCTGTCCTGGTGCTGCTGGTCAGCTATCACTGGATCGGCAACTTCTTTCTGGTGCGGCGCCTGCAGATCGCCACACCTAGGCTGGACTACCTCGAGCACAGCATCGAGGCGGCAGGCGTGGTGACCCGGCAGGAGCAGGTGCTAAGCGCCCCTGTCTCCGGAATCATTGTGGCGATGGCCCCGCCCGGGGAAAGGGTGCCCGCAGGGAAGGAACTGGCAACCATTCTGCTGCTCTCCCGGGAAGAAGCCACGGCGCTGCTCAATGAAGATGAGACTTTTATGCCCGGCCTATGGGAGAAGGTGGAGAAATTTTTCCATGAGCTCCGCGCAGGCGGGAGCGGCCGGGAAGATGCGGCGGAGCCGCTGATTTTCAGCGGGGAGGTCCCGCCCTGGTATGACGAGACGGTGACCCTGACCAGCGAAGCGGCGGGGCTGCTTTCTTATTATATCGACGGCTGGGAGCCGCTCTGGGAGGAGGCTTACCTGCCAAAGGAAACGATCCTGGCCCGTCCGCCCGCTCCGGCTCCGGTCGAGGGGCAGTTTGTGGAGCGCGGTGAGCCCCTGTTAAAAATCGTCAATAACTGGAGCTGGAAATACCATGTTGTTCTTCCCCTGGATCGGGGGCGAACGGCGGCGGCCCACGAAGCGGTCACCATTTACTTTGACGGGGCCCCGGACAACCCGGTGGCAGCGGTGCTAGAAAAGCTGGCCATCGACGCCGCTGCCGGTGAAGTGCGCCTTACATACAGGATTGACCAGGAAATACCCGGCTTCGAGCAGATGCGCTGGAGCGGTTCGCGCATTCTCCTGCGGAAACAATACGGGATGATTATACCGGCGGCAGCGTTGACGGAAAAGGGGGAGGAAAGGGGGGTCCTGGTCAACCGGGGAGGCCTCATCGTTTTTGTTCCGGTCACCGTCATTGCGCAGAGGGATGGAAAGGCCCTGGTGGAGGGGCTGGCGCCGGACAGTCTGGTGATCGGCCGTCCCGGGCTGGTAGAAGAGGGACAAAGGCTTAATTAAGAGCGGTAAAGAAGGATTGCCTTTATTTGTATGGTATAATATAGATTATATTTGGGTGAGCCGGTGATCTTGTTTACTCGAAGGAGCCTGTGATGCTTGCGGAGCGCTTGAATGAGGTGAATGCGGCAATTGCCGCCGCCGCTTCAAAGGCCGGCCGGGATCCGGCTGCAGTGAAGCTGGTGGCGGTGACAAAAACAGTGGGGCTGGACCAGATCCGCCAGGCCATTGCCTTGGGGCTGCACGATTTTGGAGAAAATCGCCTGCAGGAGGCCAGGGCCAAGGTTGATGCCTTTCCAGACCAAAGCTGGCATTTTATCGGCCACCTGCAAACAAACAAGGTCAAAGAGGTGCTGCCGCGCTTCGCGCTGATCCATTCCCTGGACAGTTTTAGGCTGGCGGAGGCGCTGCAGCACTGGGGCGAACGCCTGGATCGATACGTAAATGTCCTTGTCCAGGTGAACGTAGCGAGGGAAAAGGGCAAATACGGCCTGGATCCCGGTGAACTGCCCGACTTTCTAACGGCTCTGCGTGCCATGACCCGCATTAAGGTGCGGGGATTGATGGCGATGGCACCGTGGGTGGAAGATCCGGAGGAAGCCAGGCCCGTTTTCCGGGGGCTGCGCCTGCTGCAGCAGCAATGCTCTGTGCCGGATATGCAATTGGAGCATCTCTCCATGGGCATGACCAACGATTACCGGGTGGCGGTGGAAGAAGGGGCGACCATAGTCAGGGTAGGGACCGCCCTCTTTGGGCCGCACGGTTAAAGTCAGCCGGCGCAGATTTAAAGGAGGAATCATCAAATCTACATTTTAGGGACAAGTCTAATCCATTTCATACAAATTTATACTTATATCCTGCTTGCGCGGATCATTCTCTCCTGGTTCCAGGCTTCCTTTTATCGCAACCCGACCATGAACAATATTTATCGCGTGCTCTACGGCCTGACCGAGCCGCTGCTGGCGCCGCTGCGCCGCGTGATCCCGCCTGTCAGGATGGGAATGGGCTACCTGGATCTCTCTCCCCTGCTCCTGCTCTTTTTGCTAAATCTGCTCCGCAATCTCGTGGCGCAGTATTTCTTCAGGTTTGGGCGGTGGTAAAGCAATGACTTCAACAAGGCACCAGGGGCCTTTAACCGAAAGCGAGCAGAAATGGTACTCCGCTTTTGAGCATAAGCTGAAATCTCTCCAGGGGAACGCCGGTTTTCAGACTGCGTTCCTGGATCCGATCCAGCAGGAACTGGCGGCAAAGCTTTTAAAGGAGCATAGCCATCTCGCTTCGCTCGCTTACGGGGGCTATCCGGGGGCGGAAAGGGTGCGCCTGCGGATCTTTCCGGCCTCCCAGCCGGGAATACTCCCGGAGGTGGCCTGCCTTCTCGTCAGCCCGGCGGCAACTGATGCCGGGCTGGGGCACCGCGATTATCTGGGAGCTGTGCTGGGCCTGGGCTTGCGCCGCGACCAGGTCGGAGATATTGTGATGCTTCCGGACGGCAGGGCAGCGGTGATGGTCGACCAGTCCAAGACGGATTTTATCTGCGCGCAGCTAACCCGGGTGGGGCAGATGCCGGTGGAATGCCTCCCCGCCAATCCCGCGGCGCTGCCGCTGCTCGGCGGGGAGGGGAAGGAGATTCGCGGGACCGTAGCCGGCTTGCGCCTCGATGCGGTCATGGCCCTGGGCTTTGGCATCTCCCGCTCCCGGGCGGTCCTTTTAATCAAGGGCGGGCTGGTCAAGGTGAACTGGCGCCCCGTCGATACCCCTGCTTATCAATTGCGGGAAGGTGATCTAATTTCCCTGCAGGGACGCGGCCGCCTGGAGCTGCTGGCGGTGGCCGGTGAAACGCGCAAGGGACGCCTTCGCCTCAATCTTAAAAAGTATAGCTAAATAGGCAGGATCAGGGATATATTTGTCGAATAATTTAATTTAATGATTCTAAAGGGGGTTAAATGATGGGTTTAACGCCAATGGATATTCATAACAAAGAATTCGAGCGATCATTTCGCGGTTATCTGGTGGAGGATGTCAACGAATTTCTGGATCAGGTTGCCAAGGAAATGGAGCAACTGCTGCGGGAGAACATGGAGCTAAAGGAGCAGATTCACCAGCTCAATGAGAAGCTGAAGAGCTACCAGAAGCTGGAGGAGACCATGCACAACGCCATCCTGGTGGCCCAGGAAACCGCAGAGGAGGTTAAACAGAACGCCAACCGGGAAGCTGACCTGATCCGGCGCGAGGCGGAACGCGAAGCGCAGCGCATTATCGAAGATGCCCGCTATCGCTCCAGCAAGGTGCTGGCCGAACATGAAGAGCTCTTCAAGCAGGCCCAGGTCTTCAAAATGCGTTTTCGTTCTTTTCTCGAGGCCCAGCTTTCCGCCCTGGAAATGGAAGACTGGATGGAGCCGCCGCAGGCCGACAATGATTAGGACGGCCTTGTGCATGAGTTTATATCCGCCTGGATATACTCTGTAGAGGCAGATCCTGGTTAATGGACTTGCCTTCGCGGCAAATCTGCTGATATAATAGAAGCTGCTTAACAGATTAATTCTTACCGACCATGAACGGGCCAGTAGGCGGTAATTTTTGCTTTTTGCAGAGAGCCGGAGAAAAGGTGGAAGCCGGTAAAGCGTTATCGCTGAACATCCCCCGGGAGTTCCCGTGCCAAATCGAGCTTTTTCGAAAGTAGACACGGGCGGTGCGACCGTTATAAAGAAAACAGAAGCGGCCCCTTGCGTATTAGCGCGAGGCTAAAAGGGTGGTACCGCGGGAGCGATCTCGTCCCTTAATGGGAGGAGATTTTTTTATATGAAGAGTTTTTTATATTTAGTATTTTGAGGGGTGGACGATTATGGATTACAAAGAGACGTTGAATTTGCCGCAGACCGATTTCCCGATGCGGGCCAAGCTGCCGCAGCGGGAGCCGGAGTTGCTAAAGTGGTGGGACGAGATAAAGATCTACGACCGGGTGTGCCGGCACCGTGCAGGGGCGCCCAAATTCATCCTCCATGACGGCCCGCCTTATGCTAACGGCGACATTCACATGGGCACGGCGCTCAATAAAGTGCTGAAAGATATGATCATCAAATATAAAACCATGCGCGGCTACGACAGCCCTTATGTGCCCGGGTGGGATACGCACGGCCTGCCCATCGAACACCAGATCATTAAAACAAAGGGGATCAATCGTAAAGAGATTCCGGAAATTGAATTCAGGCGCATGTGCCGTGAATATGCCCTGCACTATGTCGATCTCCAGCGGGAGCAATTTAAACGGCTCGGCGTGCGCGGTGATTGGGAAAATCCGTACCTGACCCTGGTACCCTCGTTCGAGGCGAAGCAGATCGAAATATTCGGCCAGATGGCTGCCAAGGGCTATATCTACAAGGGTTTAAAGCCGGTTTACTGGTGCGCCAGTTGTGAAACAGCCCTGGCGGAAGCGGAGATCGAGTATAGCAACCGCAGCTCCGACTCGCTCTATGTCCGCTTTGCCGTGAAGGACGACCGCGGTTTGCTGGGCGGCGCGAAAAAGAGCTACTGCCTGATCTGGACCACCACCGCCTGGACGATTCCCGCCAACCTGGCCATCTGCCTCCATCCCGATTTCGATTATGTGCTGGTCGATGCCGGCAGCGCGCAATACCTGCTGGCGGAGGCGCTGCTCGAACCGGTATCCCGCGCCCTGGGAGACGGTTCGACCTGGACGGTTTTGAAGCGCTTTAAAGGCCGGGAACTGGAGGGGGTTGTCTGCACTCACCCCCTGGTGGACCGTGAATCGCCGCTGATCTTAGGCGAGCATGTCACCCTGGAACAGGGCACCGGCTGCGTGCATACCGCGCCGGGACACGGGCTGGAAGACTTCACGGTGGGGCGCGCCTACAAGCTGCCGGTGCTGAGCCCCCTCGACGACTCCGGCGTCTTTACTGAAGAAGCCGGAGAATTTGCGGGCATGCATTACAGCAGCGGCGGCAAGGCTGTGATCGAGGCCCTGCGCCGCAGCGGCGCCCTTTTAAAGGCCTCCACAATTGAACACCAGTATCCCAATTGCTGGCGCTGCAAGGAGCCGGTCTTATTCCGGGCGACCGAACAGTGGTTTGCCTCGGTGGAAGGTTTCTGCAAGGAGGCGCTGGCGGCGGTGCAGGAGGTGCACTGGACGCCGCCCTGGGGCGAAGAGCGGATCTATAACATGATCTCCGAGCGGCAGGACTGGTGCATCTCCCGGCAGCGGATCTGGGGGGTGCCGATCCCCATCTTCTACTGCCAGGGCTGCCATGAGCCGGTGATCAACGAGCAAACCATCGAAGCGGTGCGCAGCCTTTTTGCCAGGGAAGGTTCCGATGCCTGGTTCAGCCGGGAGGCGCGGGAGATCCTGCCCGCAGGCTTCTCCTGCCCCGGCTGCGGCGGCAAGGATTTTCGCAAAGAAACCGATACCATGGATGTCTGGTTCGACTCCGGCTCCAGCCATGCGGCGGTCCTGGAAACGCGGCCCGAGCTGCGCTGGCCCGCCGATCTTTACCTGGAAGGCAGCGACCAGTATCGCGGCTGGTTCCATTCTTCCCTGCTTACCTCGGTGGCTACCCGTGGTAGAGCACCTTATGAAGCGGTGCTCAGCCATGGCTGGGTAGTGGACGGCGAAGGGCGGAAGATGTCCAAATCGCTGGGCAATGTCATCGCCCCCGCGGAGATCATCAAGGACTACGGGGCCGATATTCTGCGCCTCTGGGTCTCTTCGGCCGACTTTACCAGTGATATCCATCTCTCGCCCGACATTTTAAAGCAGCTTTCCGAGGTTTATCGCAAGATCCGCAACACCTGCCGCTTTCTAATCAGCAATTGCTTTGATTTCGACCCGGCGGCCATGAGCGTGCCCTACGATGCCCTGGCGGAAATAGACCGCTGGGCCCTGCACCGCCTGGCCGCCTTGATCAAGCGGGTCACCGCCGCCTACGAAGAATGCTCGTATCACCTGGTCTTCCATGCCCTGCATAACTTTTGCGTGGTTGACCTGAGCAATTTCTATCTCGATGTGCTGAAGGATACGCTCTACTGTTCCGCCAAGGACGATCCGGCGCGCCGCTCGGCGCAGACGGCCTTCATGATCATCCTCGAAGCGCTGGTGCGCCTGGCGGCGCCGATCCTGACCTTTACCGCCGAGGAGCTGTGGCGCTACCTGCCCGGGGAGAGGCCCATCAGCGTGCAACTGGCCGATTGGCCTGAGGTGCGCCCGGAATGGGTTGATCCGGAGCTGGGCGAACGCTGGGAGCGGCTTTTAAAAGTGCGGGAAGAGGTGACCCGGGTCCTGGAACAGGCTCGCCAGGAAAAGCGGATTGGCGGCTCGCTGGAAGCTTCGCTGGCCTTGTGGGCGGACGGCGAACTCTACCGCTTTCTGGAGAGCCATCGGGCTATGCTGCCAGGCCTCTTTATCGTTTCCGGGGTTAAACTGCATCAGGATACGGCCGCTGCGCCCGCGGAAGCCATAAGCGGCGAGGCTTTGCCCCTGAAACTGGCCGTGCAAAAGGCCCCCGGCAGCAAGTGCCCACGCTGCTGGGTCTACTCGGCTGCGGAAGGGGAGCTCTGTCCCCGCTGCGCCGCTGTCCTGGCCGGGCAATAAAGGAACGGGATTGTCTCGCAGGAGCCCGTAGTGATCAGGTGATCCCATGTAGACGGATAAACGGGCAAAAATAAACTGGTATCGTTACGCGGAAGCCCTTTTCAACCCCAAAGAAGGGCTTCCGTTATTTTTCTCGATCCAATTCTTCTTGATAAAAGGCCATATATTTCCCATAAACATTTTTCATTACCCTGATTTTCCCCCTCACCCCAACTATCTTCCCCAAAGGGGGGAGAGGGGATTGTGGGAGACACCATTTTCTTTCTCCTGCCGGTGCCCCTGCCTGGTGGAGATATGGACGTTGATCTCTTATTCTATCTATCGAAAGCTCTAGAAAGAAAGGGTAGTGAACCATGTATTTCCGGCTCTTGACTTCAGGCTTCTGACTTCTGATCTCCGACTTCCGGTTCTGATTTTTTTTCTTGTTCCCGGGGCAACATATTTAGTGGCGAATGGGGGGGAAGCAGTGGCTCACCGGCAGGATGAACAATATTATTCAGAAAAACTCCTGCACCGCCGCTTGATCATGGAGTTGCAAAAACTATCGCGGGACCTGGAGAAATTTAATCTGGCGGAGTATATGGAGCTGCTGAACAATCCCCGGCGCTACCTGCTGGTAAACTTTGTAGGCGGGATCGCCCGGGGACTGGGCATAGCCATCGGGGCGACCTTGCTGGCGGCGGTGGTGTTCTATATTTTACAAAGAATGGTTGTCCTTAATCTGCCCATTATCGGGGATTTTATTGCCGAACTGATCAAGATCGTCAACCAGCATCTCTAGATCGGAATATGTTATCCTTGAGCGCAGCATGGCTCACCAGGCCATGCTGCCGATATGAAATCTTACAGGCTTTGTCCTTGGAACTATAATGAAGAGATTTTTCGCTTCGCTCAGAATGACAGGGCGCGCAGAGGGCAGGGTGAGGGGGGTTAAATCCGTCTACCGATTTAAAAAATAGTAGGAGGTAATCTAATTGGCTTTATGGGATCAGCAAGCAGCGGCCTTAAGAGAGGAACGGCAAAGGCTATTGAGGCAGTTGGGTGAGCCGCTGGCCAGCAACCGTGGGGTGGCGTTCCGGGAGAGCTCGTCCGAGCTGTCGTTTGCCGATAACCACCCGGCGGATCTCGGTTCGGAGAACTACGAGCGGAGTAAAGATTTATCGCTGCGCGAACAATGCCTGATCCGCTTGCGCCTGGTTGAAGAAGCGCTCGCCAGAATTGACAGCGGCACCTACGGGATCTGTCCCCGCTGCGGAGCGAATATTGATCCGGCCCGCCTGGAGGCTTTACCCGAGGCGCCGCTATGTCTCGAGTGCCAGGAATACGAGGAAATGGAGATGCTCGAGCACCACCGCCGCCCGGTTGAAGAAGAGCGGCTGCTGCCGCCCTTTGCCCAGAAAACGGTGGCTGGAGATCCCGGGCAGGACCAGGAGGACTTCTGGCAAGAGGTGGCCCGCCACAACAAGCGCCCCGGCATTTTCGAAGACGGGTTGGAAGACGAAGAAAGCGGGTTGGTGGAAGAGACCGACGCTTTGTCCAACGCAGATCTGCGGGACCAGTTGACAGATTAGCTTGTGTTAGCTCCTGGCCATATGTTAGAATGGATAAACGGGAAAACGAAGCAGGATTGGGGGTATCTTTTTGCACCTGCTACTGATCGTTGCCGCCGCCGTAGTCGGGCTGGATCAGCTCTCTAAATATATTGTTTCAAATACCATGGAAACCGGCCAGTCGATTGCGGTAATTCGAAATTTTTTATATATCACCTACCTGCGCAATCCCGGGGCTGCATTCGGAATGCTCCCATACCGTACCGTTTTTTTCATTATTGTGACGATCCTGGTGATCGGCTTCATCATCTATTACTATCGCACCCTGCCCCCCGGTTTTTCACTGCTGCGCTTTGGATTGGCCTTGCAGCTAGGCGGAGCTTTGGGTAACCTGGTCGATCGCCTCCGGGGCACCTATGTAATTGACTTTATTGACGTGACCATCTTTCCCCCCATTTTCAACCTGGCAGACACTGCGATCGTGATCGGCATCATCCTTTTTCTGATCGGCTTTTGGCGCATGTCTCCAGCCCTGGACGGAAAACAATGACAGTCAGGAGATGATCTCTGTATGTATCCCATCCTTTTTCAGATCGGTGAAATCAGCATTTATTCTTACGGAGTAATGATCGCCCTGGGGATCCTGGTGGCGGCACTGGCGCTCTACCGGGAGGCGCCGCGGGAGGGGATTAATCCCGATCATGTCCTGGAAGCAATTATTGTGGCCGCAATTGCGGGGCTGGTTGGAGCGCGCCTGCTCTACGTGGCCTTGAATTTCAGCTTGTACAAGGGGCGGTTGCTGGAGGCCTTCTTCACCCGCTTTGAAGGTCTCTCTTTTTACGGCGCTTTCATCGGCGGAGTGCTCGGGGTGCTGCTATGGGCGCGCTGGCGGAGAGTTGAGTTTTTCAAAATGGCGGATCTGTTTGCCCCCTACCTGGCCTTGGGCTACGCGTTCGGGCGGGTCGGCTGTTTTTTAAACGGCTGCTGTTACGGCAAGGTCAGCGATGTTCCCTGGGCGCTGCCGGCCCCGTGGGCTGCTGATAACCTGCTCCACCACCCGGTCCAGCTCTACGCAGCTTTGGGGGGGGTCATCATTTTCGTAATTCTGAAGCTGCTGCGCCCGGTACGCCCGTTCAGCGGTTTCCTCCTGCTGGCCCTGGCCGCCCTCTACGGTTGCCTGCGCTTCACCACGGAGTTTTTCCGGGAGGAGCCGGTAGCCTGGCTTGGCCTGACCGCAGCTCAGCTCTTTAGCATCGCCCTGACGCTAGTTGCGGTAGCCCTGATCGTTTTCGTACTGATCGCCGGTATAAACAAAAGGGTTTCTGCCAGATGAACGGAGAAACCGTTTCCTTGACGGTTACTGATACGCATGACGGCCGGCGCCTGGACCTTTTTTTGGCGGAACAGGTGGCCGGCCTTTCCCGTTCCCAGGCGCAAAAATTAATTTTGACCGGCGCGGTGGCGGTGAACGGCGCTCCCTGCCGGGATAAGAATTACCGGGTCCGGATGATGGACGCCATTGACTGTAATATCCCCGGGCCGGAAGAGGCGGAGCCCGGACCCGAGCCCATTCCCCTGGAAATTGTCTTTGAAGACCGGGATCTCCTGGTGGTGAACAAGCCCCGCGGGATGGTTGTGCACCCGGCTCCCGGCCATGCGGGCGGCACCCTGGTCAATGCTTTGCTCCACCATTGCAGCGAGCTTTCCCGCACCGGCGGGGAGGGGCGCCCGGGGATCGTGCACCGCCTCGATAAGGATACGACCGGTTTGCTCGTGGTTGCGAAAAACGATTATACCCACCGGGCGCTGGCGCAGCAGTTGAAGTCGCGCCGCCTGCGCCGGGACTACCTGGCCCTGGTGCGGGGCAGGGTTTCGCCGCGCAGCGGCCGGATCGATGCGCCCATCGGGCGGCATCCGGTGCATCGCAAGCGCATGGCCGTGGTTCCAGGTGGCAGGGAGGCGGCCACCCGCTTCAAGGTGATCGCTTGCCTGGATCGCTTTACCCTGCTGCAGCTCAGCCTGGAGACCGGCCGCACCCACCAGGTGCGGGTGCACATGGCTTTCCTCGGCCATCCTGTGGCCGGCGACCGGGTCTACGGCCCGGCCCGGCAGCCCGACCTCCCCCCCGAGCTGGGTGGCGGAACGGCGCTGCACGCTCACCGCCTCGCCTTCATTCATCCGCGCCGCCTGGTGCTGCTCCAATTTGCCGCCCCCCTTCCGGACGACTTCCGGGCAGCCCTGCGCAGACTGCGGGTAATCACTCAAGGGAATGGCTCCCCTGAGCCATCCTGAAAGTAGCTTATTGTCCATTTTCATCCTTTTAAAAGCCCCCCCCTTGGCAAGGGTATAGCCGCCGAATTTGGCCTCCTCACCCGCCCCTTTCCCCAAAGGGTGGAGAGGGAATTAGGAAGGACGTTATTATCATCCTTCTGACGGCGTTTCCAACCTCCAACCTCAAACTTCTAATAGCTGTGCCAGCAGCTGCTGCAGCTGCTCGCTTTGCGGGTTGACCGTGATCGTGTGAAAATTGTCGTAGAGAACGAAGCCGGGCCTGCCGCCGGGGCCGCGCCGCACGTGGCGGACCTGGGTATAATCTACCGCGGTGGCGGAGCTGTCTTTGCCCCGGCTAAAATAAGCGGCTAAAAGGGCGGCCTCGATGAGATCCTCCTCCGGCGGCGGATAAGGAGCATCCTTGATCACCACGTGGCTGCCCGGCAAATCCTTGGCATGGAGCCAGCAGTCCCGCCGGGAGGCGAGTTTAAAGGTAAGATAGTCATTCTGGTGGTTGTTTCTCCCCACCAGGATTAACCTCCCCGAAGAAGCTTTAAATGCCAGCGGCTCGGGTAGGGGCTCCTTGTGGCGGCGGGCTTTCTTATCGGGGCGCAGCAGCCCGGAGTCCACAAGCTCCTGCTGTATCTCTGCCAATGAGGCCGCATCGCTGCGTTCAATCGAATAGAGAAGGCTTTCATGATAATCAATGTCCGCCCTGGTTCGGGCCAGTTGCT